>BNJU01004575.1_pt1 | contig 194930 bp, 275 predicted proteins | sample 8539281 | NCBI WGS metagenome assembly BNJU01 (sample SAMD00202456, study PRJDB9452) | human saliva metagenome | isolation source: human saliva | place: Japan | reverse complement strand
ATAAAAAATTTTATTGATACTACTTTTTTATTAAATTTTTATATACTAGTTTATTTATTGAATATAAAAGACATACTTGCAAAATATACAGGGATATTATAATACAATTGGTTCAGCACAAAACTTATACAAACAATTATTTGCAAAAAACTAAAATTATTTAACTTTTATTACAAATGAGGAGAGAATATGAAAAAATTTTTTATGTGGGTATTTTTTAAGTTATTCATGTTACAGTGTTAATCTGGGAAAAAGGAACAGGTTACACAAAGAATTTGATATTATTTCAATGGAATTAAAGAATAGTTACAACCGAATTTAAAACAAGGACAAGTCTGAAGAAGACACCAAACTATCTCAATGAACTAGAAGCCAGCCTCCAACTTTGGTATAGAGAAGATGAAGTTTCAATCAAGCTCATATGACAGTAAGTATTACGATGTTGGGATACAGAACTTTTAAGATAAAAGTAAAAGCTGTTGATTTTTGAAGCTTTACAACAAACAATAACAAATACAACTAAAGATAAATCAAACTCCTAGATGAAGTGGCAGAAGACATTTAAGAAAATAAAGAAAAAGCTCCTGTTACGAGCAGAAATGATATTGAATGACAAAGAAATGATACGGATCATCCAGAAAGACAAAATAGCGTTCTAATGAAAAATGATGGTATTCAAAAGGTACCTTACTTTTCGATAACTAGATAATCAAACTTTCCATATAGCCATATTTGTCCGTAGAGAAAAGGAAATAACTATAAGTTATTATGTATTCACTAACAAGAGCTAAGTTAGAAAAGAAAAATTAAAAATTTATGGAGTAAAAAGTTATGAATCAAATGAGAAGTAATGGGGAAATTTGCTAAAAAGTTGGAAATGCTATAAAAGAGAAAGTTGCTGTGACAAAGGAAATAGAAAATGACAAGCTCTAATAAAATACTTAGAAGCTCAAAAGCAGCAGGGCAGCTTTAGATCTACAGCCTATGAAAGCTATGATGCTTGGATAGACACTATAAAGAAACAACAAAGAAATCTGAAAGCACTCTTACAAATATAGAGTTTAAAAGGTTGAGTTAGAAGCAGTCAAACAATATTTAGCATAAAAGTAACAAATATCAGCTGATAACTTCAGAAAGGACTATTGCAGATCGTTATGACGGCACAGTTTTTACATTGTAATAAAAAATCAGAGATTTTCCAGTGATATTTATAAGCGGCTGGGGTGGTTGGATTCGAACCAACGCAACGGAGTCAAACCGTTGCTTACCGCTATGACACCCCAATAAAAAAAAGCCTAAAGGCTACTACATATGGTGCAGAGAGAGACTAACACTCACGCTCAGGACACTAGATCCCAAGTCTAGCGCTCCCATCCGCCATCCCAAAAATGATGCGTCATACAAGATTTAACCCAGACAACACGATTAAAAGTCGTGTCTCCACCAACTGAGCAACACGCAAATAAAAACGAGTATCGAACCACGACAACACAGTGCCACAAACTACTCTACCAACGAACCATTCACCAAAATCCGCTTTTCGAGCAAACGAGGATCGAACCAAGACATTCACGCAAGGCTGACGCCCACCAACTACTATTACCCCAATCCAACTGAATAGCAAAATTGAAACCCCCCTCACAAGGCAGGCCTGCAATACCGCTATATTCCGACAAATTTGATACTCATAATATAGCCCCTTTTATTACAATGTCAAGAACTTATATTAAAAATTTAATAAAAATAAGAATCAACCTCTCCTTTCATAGAGAAGTCAATTTATTAAGATTTATTTAATTATTTATAGAGTTATTCTTTCATTTCTCTCAATTTCTCTTTTATATCATTAAAGTTCTTTGTTATCCATAGAATTTAGCTAACCAGACATTTTGTATTGTCTTTGTCACCAAGTCCACAATAATGAGCTAGCTCTAACCTTCCATCTACAACATCATCTTCATCTAGTGATAGTTGCTCCTGACTCAAAGAACTTCAGGCTTCTTCATCTTCCTAAGCTTCTTAAACATTCATCATAGAATATGATAACAACTATCGTCATTTAAGTCACAAGCTTTTTTAATGAATCTAGGCTTCTTCATACCTTTAAATCTAAAATTGTTCTCTATTCAAAATCCATGCATCATTTGTCCTAATTCAAGAGTTTATCAAATAGTGCTTTTTCTTGTTTCTAAATTACAACTCAATTGAGAACCAATTTGTAGAATATCCATAATTCTCCTAAGTTCTTTTACATTTAGATATTAAGAGTTTGGACAGGTTCTTCAATCTTCAATCTGTTTATTTCAGAATTACTGCACACCTGATTAATTTATCTTCATCAACCAGAGTCAAAAGACTTTTCAATCTTTTCAAGATTTCATGAGTTTTCCCATTTCACCTGGGTTTAAAGCTATCTCTTGTTAACCATTCAATGTTTCCTTCCTAACTTCAGCTCTCAATAAAATGGAAGGGTTTCTTTCATAATTTTCAAATTATCATAAATAGTAGCAACTTGATATTGTAATCTATATCGTTCCTTATCCACCATAGCTACTAATGCATATTCAAGAGCTTTTTCATAATCTTCTAAATTTTCATAACACATTGCTAGTTCAAGATTTGTCCAGACATCATTTCTGCCTTCTTCTTTAGATAACACCAGGTATTTTAATGGCTTCTTCATAGTTTTCTAGCTACGATGACAACAAACCAAGTTGACCATGGTAAAAGCTGAAGTCTTTGTCTTCGTCATTTCAAACTTAAAGCATATTCAAATCCTTTTCAATAGCTTCTTCATGTTATCCAAACCTACAACAAGTCTACATCTATACTTCTCCAAGCATCATTCAACAAGTCTCATACACATTTTATAGACTATCATATACTCCTAAAGTCTACAATGCTGTTTATCGACATTATAAGTGATTCTATCAAATCCAGCTTGTAAATAGTATTTCCAATGCTTCCTCACATTCATCTTTTGCCTTACAACAAATGTCACCCTATTTCACAGCATTTATTACAGCATCATTTTCTACCCCATAGCAGTGTGAGGAATCTTCCTGTAAGCTTCATCACACACACCGATTTTCTTTTCCACCAACCAGATGAGCATAGATATATGATACATCTATCATCATTTTCAGCTTCTGCTTTAGCTACGATTTAATCACTGCCTCTTCATATCTTCCAAGTTTTTGACAGACCAATACAAAAGTCCAGTATTTGTCCAAGCATCCATCTTGACCAAGTTCTTCTCAAGTCTTTCCTAAATATTTGTCAAAACTTCTTCCTTATCTAGCTCTGTAATATCCTGTAAAGCCAAGCTGTGTCTGACATTATAAATATGTCATCTTCAGATAATTCAAGAGCTTTTAACATATTCTAAAGCGTCTACTCATTTACCCAGATCTATAACATATGTACTCATACCTGTAAAGCCAATCATCATTTCTACCTAAAGTCTTCTAGCCTTAAAACAATTTCAAAGTGTAACTAACTACAACCTTTCCTTGTTCGTGCTAACCGTAAGCTAACTCTGGAATGTATGCCCATCCATTCTCTTATGTTTCATTGCTTCAGCTGATCAGCTATTTCTTCAGCCTCTTCATATTTTCATAATCTATTATACAGTCAAGCTAAGCAAGAGATCTGTTTCTGACTTCTTCCTCTTCATCATAGGCATATTTTTAGCTTTGAGAGCATATTCTCTATAGCTTTTATCTGAATTTTCGATTTTCATTTCAGTTTTCTAAGTTTCTACATATTGCCATTAAAAATCACAAGTATCATTATCATCAGAAGGACCTAATTCATATGCTTTCAGAAAACATCTGCATTCACAAAATCTTCTAGAGAAAATAAGAAAACCAGCTCTCAATTCGCAAGTGAAAACTACTATCCTGCTTCAAATTCTATAGTTTAATAGCTCAAACCTTTGCATAATTTTTCATACATTATGCAGAGCTCTTGCACAATCGTCTTACTACTCTGTGTTTAATCTTTCTGCTGGTAATGATTCTATTAAAGTCTATTATTTCTTGATATTTTCTTTCTAAGTCATGTAATCTTTCAATTTCTTCTAATAATGCTCTCTTTCAAGTCTTCACCCTTAGCTATATTATTATGGTTCATCTATCATATCTTCTAATTGATCTCAATTCCTCTTCATATTCATCTATATAAAATCGTCAGCAACATTGTCTCGCACCTTCTCTGACCAAGTTCTAAATATCAGCGTTTTCTTATCTTTTAATCCTATGTATACCGAACAAGTTCCACATCTTATCCATCTATTACATCTCCTTCTTGTTCAGAGATTCTTCTTGATTGTAAAAGAACTTCACGCTATATATATAGAGCTGCTAATGCTCTACCTCTATTCAACAGTTGTTGTCCATCTCCACGAGAGCAAAAGCTTGGAAAGTCAGCTATTTCACCATTCGCTGCTTCCAACAGATAGATGTTCCCAAAGCCTCCAAGAAGATAGTCAGGATTTTATCTTCATATTTGGCTTGTTCTCAAAAATGCTTTAATACTTCTTCTTCTTCTCCTTTAGTAGCTTTTAGACTGTGAGAAGCAAGGTGAAGATATATCCACATCCATCACTTTCTTCCCAAATCTTTTGCTGTAGTAGGAACATTTTAAGTAGCTTCTTCTGCAGTTTCCTTGTACCATGTAAATGGTCCCATCCAGATGATCGACGACAAATCTTTTCATTTACTGTCACCATTTTCTGCTTCCATCCTAGCTTCACACTCTAACTGATTTTTCCTACTTTTATAGCTTCTTCATCTCTTCAAGCTCTTCCTAAACATTGACCTATTCTCAGCTGCCACACACTCGTCATCTACCCTAACTTTTTCGGCTTCTAATAAATATTTTGAAACCTTGTTCAAAATCTTCAAACTCATTACATGTCCAGCCTGCTCATGATCAAGCCATATCTGCATTGCCATTAGAGTATCTTCTCAGCTTTTCCTATAAAATGACAAATATGTGTCAAGAGCGTCTCCTAAATCTCCCAACACATATAGGCTCTACCTAAAACACTGATTAATTCCATCTCCATCTTATCAACTAGTCAGCTTTTCTACTTTCTCTTACAATCTTATCATATTCCCCATTTTGTCCGAAACATCAATTTGTATCCCAAAGGTGCATTTTGATCCATAACTTTCACCGCCAGTATTATGTCATTTTATTTATGAGTGTATAATTAACCCATACTACCTTTACAAAGAATAACATACCAATTAAATTTTGTCAATTATTCTCTATCTTACTTTCAAAAATCTCAATTCTAGTCTTTCGTACTACTTTGTTTCTCATACCTTGATCCACATCATCAAGCTTCTGTCAATGCTCCCAAGATATCTTCTGTTGTAGACTCAATAACTTTTATTAATTCCACATTTTTAATAACTCTATTTCTTTCTATCTCCCATAAAGAGCGAGAATAGGATCATGTGTTACCATTAAAACTATCTGGCTATTTCCAACAAAGTAAACGGCTAAGGCTCTATCTCATACCTGCATTTTCAATTTCATCTTATAAGAACTACTGGTGATGTACTAAACGTTGCTGTGTCTGATATCATCAATGCTCTTGATTGTCCTCCACTTAGACTGTTATTGGGTATCTATAGTAAATTTTCTCCTGCAAAGCTCAATAGCTTGATTAAATATTTTTCTATTACACTTTCTCTATCTAAAACTAGTCTACTATCATGCAGATGAATCATAGAATCTCTTACAGCCAAATCCATTACAAAGTTCATATTTTGAGAAAGTTGTGCAACTAATTTATAACTAGAGAAAATCTTTTTCAGCATCCATCACTCTCCATTTACAAAGAACTCACCTCTTTTGTTGGAGCATTCCTTGAGCTCACTCTATATCTGCCAAGTAGCTTCATCCTGAACCTGTGGGTCCTCACTATTGCACACTCTCTCTGTTGACTTTATTACCTAATTCTTCATAACCTTCTTTTTCACCTTTTGATATATCCTGGAAGTAACGTTGTGCTTTTCAACTTTCTTTTGCTCAAGTAACTCCAAGCAGTATCGAGTAGCTGTCGAAGTCCATGTCATCTAATTCATTATTATCTCATACTCATTATCCTTCCTCTCCGTCATGTGCCTATACTCCTCGAAAATTGTATTTTCCTGATATTTCAAGTTGGTATTCATTTCCTATTCTAGCTTTCCCTATATTGCACATGAACATACCATGCTAGAGGTAATGGGAATCTTAATTTTCTTTTCCAACACTGCATCTATTTCTTCATTGTTATCCATTATTAAAGAACCAAATTCATAAGTTCCTTGTCCTGTTAAAACCATTTATATGGACTAATAGCTGCCTTAGGTTTTACAGTTTGCACTCTTGACGCAAAACACTTCTTTCTGCTTGAGAAACTATCTCCTTTGTAATAACAACTATATCTGCTAATTTTAAGCATAGGTCCTAGTAGGAGTATTTATTCCCACTTAGGTTATCTATTACACACTGCTTTAATATCTTTTAAATAAGGCGAACATCTGACATAATCCAGCACTTTCTGTGATTACTAGTCCACACATTAGTTTGTCCCCATTGTACAACTTCTTTTCTATATTACTTGCATGAATCTGGACAAAACTGAACTCTGATAACTGCAAGTATTCCTGCTTTTTCATTATAAAACATCATCATCAGTCAAAGACAGTCAAACAACTATACCAGCTTTTAATATTTTGTGCCTTTTAAACTTTCATTGTTTTGATAATAAGTGAAGTCTTTCCTGAGTAGAAGGTGGTCCTGATACTGTTATAAGTTTCATTATTCAGCTGCTCCTTCCTTAAATGTTTCTTCACATTTTTAATTAATTCTCACATCATTTGAGTAGATAAAGTCCCAACCAACCCAAAAGCATAGGGTCTACCATTTATCAGGATTTTTACTGCTGGTACACTTGAGATAATCCTTGATTAGCTAGAGTATCTCCAACTACTTTTTCCACTCATAAATTTAATCAACTTTTCTAATTCTTTTTGCCTTTGAAGCCTTAGTCAACATAAATGGAGATATGATTGCCCTTCTTTTGGCCATATAACTTCTTTTGGTCCTTTTTCTGGTACCATCTAGAGAAGAAATAAGGCATTATTGTTATAACTGGTTCTTTGTTTCCAACCATTTGTCACGGGGTGTGTTAGAAGTAAAGAGTGTCTCTAAACTTTATACACCTTCAAAACCATATAATTTATAGATATGGATTAAAATTGAATTGAATAAATCAAAGTCTCGTATAGTAATGAAACAGATTTTGCAAATTTCGGTTTTAATAAATCTTCCCAAGACGAACTTCTACCATTTAAAGCCGCTCATTAACCATGTGATATAGCTGGTACAACTCCTATCATAGAGTAATCCACCATGAGGATCTTTTTAAGTGAATATTTTCATTATCGAAAATCTGTATTGTATTTTCACCTGTCATATCTTTAATATACCTTGTTCTAATTTACCCATTAAACTCTTTATCAAAGAATAAGTCAAAACCAGCTAGAAATAAACATATCTGCTAATTTGTCTATATCATTTTTATCTATTACTTTCATCTTTTTATCCAACTAAAGTCCTGAGGCTAAGCTAACTATATTTAACTTTTATCTCTTGTTATCTGCTAAATATTTTTCAAAAACCTCTAATAAAAGAATTCTAACTGGACAAGGTAAAGTCCCATAAGTGATGCTTCTTTTAACTCCTTCATCTTCTTTTCAACAGAAGCTGTTGCTTGTTGTAAATATTGGAAACAAAAGCATCTACATCTTCTTTTTATCATCATTGCTTTTTCTCAAAGTGATCTTTGTTCTTCTAACTTTTGTAAAAACTGCAGGATTATCCAACTTTAAACCAATATTTGTAAAAAGCAGGAATTGTTTCAGATATTTTTCCACTATTGATTTTATTGACAGCGTGATTTTACTAATATACATATTAACCTCCTTTATATAAACTCTTCTTTATGTTCTTTTATTATTTTAGTAAATTATACTCTTTTGTAAAACTATTTTCTGTAACATTTGTTACAAAATATATATAAGTGGCTGTTACAAATTACAGTGAAAATAGTTTCGTTACTGAGGCTCAACGATAAAAATCAAACTTGCTGAATCAGAAACTCACTTCGTTCAGACACTCCTGCATTTTGTCTCGCTCATTTCATTTGATTTTTATCTAAAAATTTTCATCGTAACTCACTTATACTTTAGATTGAGTTTTAACTTTAAATTTTATAATAGCCACTTATTTAAAAATTCAATTGAAAAGTATATCTAAAGAGATATCCTTTTTCTATTTCTTCAATTTTTCTTTAAAATAGTCATTTAGAATTCACGTTCAATAACAGCATCTCTTGCTGAATCTAAATATTTTTATGCATTCTCTTTTATCACCTATTCCAATATAGCAATATGCAAGTTCAAAATCTTCTCCATCTACTACATCTTCTTCATCCAATGATATCTGTCTTTGATTTCAGGATTTCTATAGCTTTCTCATATCTTTCTAGGCCTCAAAGCATCACCCATAAGAATAGATACAACCATTATTATCTTTGTCATGTTTTTGAATGATTCTGCGCTTCTTCATATCTTTTAAACTAGTAATATTATTCTTCACTTCAAAACCAAGCATCATCTCTTCCTAATCTATAGCTTTTTCAAAATGCTCCAAGGCTCAGATTTTACCAAGTTTATAACCTAATTGATATCCAATTTGTGATGTATCCACTCATCATCTCTTCTACTCTTTTGCATGTATCAGATACTTAAGTGCTTTTCTGGTTGTGGGGTCTTCTAACCTCCCATAAAAGCCAGCTAATTCAGAATTTTATAAAGATGGCTAATATTATCTTTATCAACCATAGTCAAAGACTTTTCAATCTTTCAATTCATTAATCTTCCACTTCTACCTAGTTTATACCTATTTCAGCAGTAAGCCACTGTCATCTTTCCTAGTCTTCAGCTCCACAAGAATGGAAGTGCATCATATTCCTTTATAATTATAAACTAACCAACTTCTGATAATGAACGTATATCATCTCTATCTAAATCATAAGCTGTTAATGATATCAAGAGTTTTTTCATAGTTATCTAAATTTTCATAGCATACTTGCTATTTCAACATTTGTCCAAGCATCATTTTTCTCTTGTATTTAATATAACATCAAAGGGCTTTTTATAACTCTCCTAATAGACGATAGCACCAACCAAGTTGATTATAGATAAAAGCTAAGTCTTTTTTCATCTTTTAAACTCAGCATATTCAAACTTTTTCAATGGCTTCTTCATAGTTTCCTAAACCTGCTAAGCAAGCTCCATGATTCACATGATTATCCAGGCATCATTTCTTCCAAGTTTTATTGCTTTCTTTACATATTTTTAAACCTTCTTTATATTATCTAAGTTATACAGAACCAAGCTATATCTCGATATAATATACAGGATCTTTTTATCAAATCTTTCAGCTTCTAAATTTACATTCTAATGCCTATTTCATAGTCATGAGCAGTATCCTAACTCTACATTTACTCAAAGCATCATTTCTCCCCATAGCTTTGCTTAAGCTTCTATAGCTTTCATCATACTCTTCTAATTTTCTTTTACAAATCTCTAGTTAGCTATAGATATATCTCTGTGCTCTTCATCTTCTATTTCTAAAGTACTGATTTATCCTTTTGATAGCTCTTCATATCTTCCAAGTCTTGATAGACATAATCCAAATTCTATGTTTGTCAAACATCATTTTCTTCACAGTTTATTCAGTCTTTCTAAATATTTCAATGCTTCTTCATAGTTTCCAAAAATATCATAAATCCAAGCTATATCTGCTAGAATGACTTTATCTTCTTCATCTAAAGTCAACGGCTTTTAAATAATATTTTAAAAGTCTTCTTTGTTATCCAAATTCTTATAGATATTCTATTTGTCATAAGTCCAAACATCTTCTTTTATTTATTTTTCTGCAGCCAAAAGATATTCTAATGCTTCTTCATATTTTCCTAGTGCTGACAAGCAATAACCTAACTCAGAAAAGTGTCCAGTCATCTTCTTTATTTATAGCTAATAGATTTCTAAGTATCTCTTCAGCCTCTTCATATTTTCATATCTATCATATCTGATGCTAGAAATGAATCTGTTTCATCTTTCCTCTTCATCATAGACATATTATTTTTAGCTTCTGTTATATTCTATAGCTTTTTCTGAATTTCATTTTCTACCCTTCAAGTTTTGATAAACTTGTATATGTTGCTTTTATCAAAGTAGCATCGTCGACTGTGATCTAATTCTATATGCTTTCAAGAAACATTTTTCTGCATAGTATAGTCTCTGCATGAATATCCAGCTTCAATTCCAAAGAAAACCATCTCCTTCTTCAAATTTATAGTTTTAACAGCTCTAAACCTCTTTTTCATAATTTTCAACATTGTAGGTTTCATGTAGTTCTATTAGTCTGTATTTTAAATTGTTCAGCTGGAAGCTTCTATTAAGTCTATTATCTCTGATATTTTTCTAAATCATGTAATTTTTCAATTTTTCTAATATTTTTGCTTCAAAATCTCACCTCTTATATTATTATACCATTTACAACTTTTATATAATAAATGTTATGATAATCTAAAAATAAGAATCAACTCTCTTTTTACAAAGAAATTAATTCTTATTTAAAAATTTATTTATTAAAAAGTGTGTTCCAGAGAAGAGATTCCTTTTTCTATTTCTTTCAATTTTAGCCTCTATAGTATCTTTCTCAGCTCACGCTCAGTTATAGACTCTCTAGGCTGAATCTAAATATTTTTGTGCATTTTCTTTTTATCACCAATTCCAATATGAAATCAATAAGCAAGTTCAAAATCTTCTCCACTACTACATCATTTTTATCTATTGATATCTGTCTTGACTTAAAAGAACTTTTATAGCTTTACTCTTCATATCTTTCTAAAGCCTCTCAACATCTACCTATAGAATATAGATACCAACCATGATTAGCTAGTTCATAAGCTAAATAAAATCTAAGGTTTCCTCATATCTTCCTGTATCTAGTGAAAATTATCCTTTTACTTCAAAAACCAAGCATCATTTCTTCCCTAATTCTATAGGCTCTGTCAGAATGTTCTAGTACTTCTGACTTTTTAGAATCATAACCTAATTGATATCCTATTTGTGAATATGCTTTTTCTTTAAATTAATTTGATATTCAAGAGCTTTTTCGTAATCTCCTAGTTGATGATAACACCAAAACAAGTAAACATAAATATAGACTATTCTCGCTTTATCTTTCTACTTTAAATATGATTTAATCTTTGAATTACCTCTTCATATTTTTCTTGTTTAAATAGACAATAAACTAACTCAAAAGTCTCTCTTCATCTTTTGAGTTTTCTGCTAAGATAGACTTAGTATATTTCCTCAGCTTCTGCATATTTCACATATTCTATTATAGGAGCAGAAAATCTGTTTCTACTCTCTTCTTCATCATAGCATATTTTCTACTTCAAAAGCATATTCTATAGCCTTTTCTGAATTTCCATTTACTTTCAAGTTTTGATATAGTGTATATGTTCTATTAAAAAATCAAAGCAAAGTCACGAGCATACTCATCATCTGGCTCTAACTCATATGCCTTTTAAAAATACTTTTTCTGCCTTACATAATCTTTTAAGAAAAATAAGAATAACCTACTCAATCTCAAAGTGCATATATCTCCTTCATTTTCTATACTTTTTAATATTTTTAAGCCTTTTCATAATTTTCTATACTATGTAAGTTTTCCTAATTCTACTATTAATTCTGTATCTAATTGTTCAGTTGGCAGCTTCAATTAAGTCTATTATTTCTTGTATTTCCATAATTCATCTAACCTTTCAATTTTTCTAATAATCAAAATCCTACTCTCTTTATACTGTGTTTTTATAAATTTATTTAATTTAAAAATTGATTTAAAGAAAGTATTCCTTTTCTATTTCTTCAATCTTCATATAATCATTTAAAACTCTCTTTGAGTAACAGAGTCTCTAGCTGAATCTAAATATTTTTGCATTTTCTTTGTCACCAATTCCAATATAGCACATGCAAGTTCAAAAATCTCCATCTACTACATCTTCTTCATCTAATGATATCTGTCTTGATTTTAAAAAGAATTTCTATAGCTTCTTCATATCTTTCTAGGCCTCTAAGCATCCACCCACAGAATATAGATACCAACCATTATATCTTTGTCATAAGCTTTTTGAATGATTCTAAGGCTTCTTCATATCTTTTTAAGTTTAGTAATATTATTCCTCTCATTTCAAAATCCAAGCATCATCTCTTTCCTAATTCTATAGCTTTTTCAAAAATGTTCCAAGGCTTTCAGATTTATCAGGATTATAACCTAATTGATATCCAATTTGTGAATATATCCACTCATCTTCTCTTCCTAGTTCTTTGCTACATTTAGATATTTAAGTGTTTCTTCTGGTTGTGGTTCTTCTAAGCTCCATAAAAGCCAAGTTAATTCAGAATTTATGAAAATTCTTTGATTTATTTCATTTTCACTAACCATAGTCAAAGTCAATTTTTCAATTGCTTCTTTTTACATTTCCACTTCTACCTAAGCTCACAGTTATCTTCAGTATTAAAGCCACCTGTCATCTCTTCCTAATTCTTTTTGCTCTCAATAAATGGAAGTGCATCTTCATATCTTCCTAAATAGTTGTAAATTATACCAATTTCGATAATACATCTCACTTCATCTTTATCCAATTCATAAGATATTAATGCATATTCAAGAGCTTTTTCATAGTCATCTCAAATTTTCATAACATATTTATTTCAAAATTTATCCAAGCACTCATTTTCTTCCTTCTTCTGAGATCGAATAAGGTATCCAAGAGCTTTTTCATAATCTCCTAATAGACGATAGCACCAACCAGTTGACTATAGTGCAAAAGCTAAACTTTTTCTTCATCTAAGCTAAAGACACTCTAATTTTTCTATAGCTTTGAAATCTATTTTGAATTTGCTAAACAAGCTCCATATTGATATTTATCCAGGCATCATTTCTTCCAAGTTTTACTGCTCTTTCTGTATATTTTAGACTTTTCCTTATATTCTCCTAAAATACTATATACCCAAGCTATCTCTGATACTAATGTTCAAGATCATTTTTATCATATTTTTCAGCTAACAAACAGAATTCCAAAAGCTAAATCGTAGATTTTTCTTGTAACAATATCCACTTTCATCATTTATCCAAGCACTATCTCTACCTTCTTTAGATTGAATATACTGCTCAAGTGCCTTATCATAATCTTCTAATTGATGCAACTCCAACCAAGCAGCTATGAATATGTGCTATATCTTTTTCCTCATCTTCCACTTCTAAGGCATGATTTAATTTTTAATAGCCTCTTCATATCTTTCAAGTCTTGATAGGCAATATCCAAAACTCACCATTTGTCCAAGCATCATCTTGACCAAGTTCCTCAAGTCTTTCTAAGTATTTTAATCCTTCTTCATATTTTCCTAAATAATTGTAAAGCCGCTTATATCTGATATTGAATAGGTATCTTCATCAAGTTCAACAGCTTTTTAAGTAATATTTTAATGCCTTTTTCTTTTTCATCTAAATCTTATAGTATATTCCTATTTTTGATAAAAGCCATTCATCAGCATCATTTAATTTTTCTAGTTTTTAAAAATATTCTAATGCTTCTTCATATCTTTCTTGTTTAAAATAAACTAGCTTAACTCATAAATCCCTTCTACGTCTCTTTTATTTTTCTAAGATAGGTCTCAAGTATTTCTTCAGCCTCTGTATATCTCATATGTCTGTTATATAGACTCAGCTAAGAATATTTCGTATCTATTTTATTTTTCTAGTTTTAGCATATTAGCTTCAGAGATATATTCTATAGCTTTTTCTGAATTTCCATTCTCTCTTCAATTTCTCCTAAGGCTATATATGTTCTCACTAGGAAATCAAGCGTTTTTCATTATCTAGTTCTTGCTCATACACCTTTATACTTTTTCTACCTTTTGTATAATCTTCTAAGAAAAAGTAAGAATATCCTATTCTCAATTCCAAAGTGCGTATCTCCTACTTCATTTTCATACTTTTAATATTTTCTAAACCTTTTTCATATTCTTCTATATTGTTGTAGGCTCTTCCTAATTCTCCCATTAATTCTGTATTTAATTGTTCAGCTGGTAAAGTTTTCTATTAAGTTTATTATTTCTGATATTTTTCCATTTATTTAGCTTTCAATCTCAATAATTTTTCTTTCAAAATCTTCACCTCTTATATTTTAATTTTTCTTATATATTATAACATTTTTATATATATATGTAACATATGTTACAAATAAAAAATAAAAATATTACCCACTGGCATAATGGTATTTTTACCATTTAAAAATCATATTGTTTACTAAGATGACTTTCTAGCATACTATATAAAAATCAAGTTTATGTTATACATCACTGCTATTTTTCCTCAACACTCTCTTTTAAAAAGAGGAAAAGAGTGAAGAAAAATTATATTGTTTTACCTTTTGATAGTTGTAATATTTTTATTACTATCTAAAAATGTCTACTAAGTTCATTTAGCAATATTTTTATGTGGGAAGTCTTCATATGGTGCTTCTTGCTTTATTTAATACTATTTTAATATTTTTAAAAAATTGGAGTACATATATATAGTAATTAAGCATATGAGGTGAGAAATGTATAAGCATCAATTTGGACCTGTTCCATCGAGAAGATTAGAATATCTTAGGAGTTGACTTGTATGTAAAAGTTGTAAATCTAATTGTATGTGAGTGTGGAGCAACTAAAATAATCAACTAGAAAGACAGATTTAAAAGATATGAATGAAATACTTGAAGAAATATCAACAGTATTGAAAGATATAAAGCCCGACTATATAACATTTTCTGGAAGTGGCGAACCCACTTTAAGTTTGGATTTAGGAATATTTTGAGCTATAAAAAGAAGATTTAAAATATGAAGGTGAGATTGTTTAATTACTAATAGTTTACTTTAGCAGATGAACCTTATGAAAGAGTTAGAATATAGAGACTTAATTGTTCACTTTAAATACATTAACTCAAGATATTTTTGAAAAATTGTTAGACCTGACTATAGACAAGTGGAAGAAATTAGAAAGTTCATCAATCTAAACAAATCTAATTATAAAGGAAAAATTTGATAGAAATTTTTATTCTTGAAAATATTAATGATAGTGACAAAAATTTTTGTAGATATAGCTAATAAAATCTGAAAATATTAGACACGATAAAATTTCAATCAAATACTATTGATAGAGTTGGAAAGAAGAGATTTAAAAGCTATAAGTTTTGAAAAATTTCAAGAGCTAAGAAGATTTAGAGGAAAATGGACTAAATAATATAGAAATAATAAAGAGCTTAGGTGAACTTGAAGAAGACAAGAAAATTCAAGTAACTCAAGAACTTTAGACAATATGAAACAAAAGAGATTACATCAAGAAGAAGAGATCAATAAGATTTTTATTAAATTTTTAAAAAAGTTGTTGACAAAGTTTTTAGATATAGTGTATTATAGTTGATGTTCTTGAATGACACGAGCCGCTTTAGCTCATCTGGTAGAGCAACTGACTTGGTAATCAGTAGGTGATTGGTCTCGACTCCGACAAGCGGCACCAGTGCCCTGTCTGTTCAGTGGTTAGACATCAGATTTCACCTGCGAAACAGGGGTTACATCGCGGGCGTACCATTACAATTAAAATACAGATGGTCGCTGGGTCATGATCAGACTGTAAATCTGACGATCAGCTTTCGAAGTGTTCGAATCCTTCCCAACCACTCATCTCTAAAACAATCAACACACTTTGGTGTAGCTATTTTTCTCACTTTTAGAGATATAATAAATAGCTAGCTACATAAGAAAATGGTGATTGTATAGCCATGGAAAAGATATTTGAATATGCAAGATAATATTTTCAGACATACATCATAATTGAAGGGTGAAAGAATATATTTTAGAAAAGATGGAGAAATCGTATATGAAGAGTCAAAGCTCTTAGTAGAGAAGATATCTTGAAAATCTGCCTGTGAAAATTTTGAAGAAGATTTTGCTTACTAATTGACCTAAAGAAATCAAAGATATAGAATAAATCACAAAGGAAAATTAGCTTTAGTTATAAGAGTAATTAATGATGAAGCTGTAAAGTTAGGGTGAATTCATCAATAAAAGTTACATGATGAAAATTCAGCTCTAAAAGATGGCTTTAGTCTTAATAAGTGGAATTACAGAAGTGTAAAATCTACAACTCTTACATAATATAATAGAAAATTTAATGAGAATAAAGAGCATTAAAATCTTAACAATAGATCCCATTGAATATATTTTTGAGAATAGCTTTAATCATACAAAGAGAATTAGAACAGATGTTGAAAGTTTTGAAAGCTTTTAAAAAGTTCTACGAGACAGGATCCTGATGTTATTGTCTTAGGTGAACATAGAGATGAAGAAAGTCTCATTCTCAGCTTTTAAAATTAGCTGAAACCGGACATCTAGTCTACCTGCATACTATGAATGCCGTTGAAAGTATGAAATAGATTAATTTCTACAAGATCTGACAAAAGAGATTTACAAGAGAGCAACTAGCTTCGTTTTGAGATTTATCTTTCTCAAGAGCTATATAGAGACAAGAAAAACCAAGAAAGTTAAAGCTATTTTGAAATTTTACAATACTAGTAGGCAAAATTTAATTACAATAAATTAAATCAAATTCCAAGCCTTTATTGAAAGTGAATAGAAAACTATATGATAACAAAGGAAAAATATTTTAAGAAAATCAGAAATAGAGAGGATTAAACTGTTAACAGAAACGAATGTAAATAAATTTAAGGCAGTAGAAGAATTTACTAGAGTAATGGCTTCTGAACTTTTGAAGATAAAATTCTTTTTGACATCCAAAAGAAGAAAATAATTAAAGATAAAAGTAAGCTCTGAAAACTTAACATAATGAACAGAATTTTCATATAGATTTAGAATAAGATAGAAGACCAAATTTTTAACTATGTGTAAAATAAGTCTATTAAACTTTTAAATAAAATTATGCTTAGTTCTCTATGAGTACGTCCAATCTAAAGTTTTAAGAAGACTTTAATCAATGGATGTGGCTATGAAGAAGCTAGAAAAGATTTTAAAAAGACTTCACTTGTTACAGATGATAAAATAAATCTTATGGAAACTGTTGTTAAAAAGAATTAAAGCTTTTAGACAAAGAGCATATAACATATATCTAGGAATACCTTTTGTCCAACTAAATGAAGTACTGTTCTTTGCTTCCTCATGAAATAGGTGGATGAGTTGGAAAGATTCTATAATGATTTTGTAGAGGCACTTTAAAAGAAATTTAAATAATAGAGATTTTCAAAACATATAATAAGAAAGTTTGTCTATATATTTTGGTGGTGGAACTCCAAGCACATTGACAGAAATAGATTTAGAAAGAGTTTTAAAGAAATTGTTGAAAATATAGATATGTCTGATGTAAAAAGAATTCACTTTGAGGCTGGTAGAGAAGACTTTTAAACATCGAAAATTAGAAATAATGAAGAAAATATTCAGTGATAGATAAGTTTAAACTCACAATCATTTAATTTAGAAACTTTTAAAAAGAGTTAATAGAAGATTTATTAGAGAAAACTTTGACTCAATATTCGTAGTAGCTAGGTTTTATCATAAAATATGGATTTTGACAATAGTTTGCCTTGAAGAAACAACTGAAGAAATTTTAGATACTTTAGCTCAATTGAAAATGCTTTATGACATAGATAATTTAACTATACACTGTTTAGCATTTAAAAGAGCTTCAAAGCTTTTTAAAGAAAGCCAAGAAAGAAAACTCATAGATAGAGCCTTAATTGAGGAACATATACAAGAGATAGTTAGACAAAAGAAATGAAACCTTTACTATATGTATAGACATATTGAGTGGGGAGAAAATATGGCTATTCTAAGAAGGAAAAGAAAGTATTTTCAAATATTGAAATGATAGAAGAAATCAAAAATACTATGGCATTAGTGGAGGTGGTATAAGTAAGATTGTTAATGAAGAAAGAAACGGTATAGACTACATTGAAAGATATGTAAAATCCAAAAGATCCTGCCCATATATAAGGAATTAGATAAAGATGCAGAGAAAAATAGAGATGTTTAAGGAAGGAGAAAGATATGAAAAAGATTATAGGCTTTTTAATATTTAGTTGCTTTGTTGCTAAATTCTATGCAGCCAGCACCAGTACAATGATTATAGATTGATTATGAGTTCTCGAAAATATGCAAAATGAAAAAGAGGAACTATTAGATATAAATAAAGCTAGTGAACAGACATGTTAGGAAGAAAATATCTAAGTCTTATGCTAAAAATTATGAATATAGGAACAACTGGTGGTTTTGATCAAATTAGAGGATTTAAAAAGAATTGAAAGGAATAGAGATGCAACTTAAAAATTATCTCAAATTTTTAAAGGTAGGTTCAGCACCAACTACAACCAAAGTAATATCAATTCATGATGAATATAACTTTAAAATACTATGGATTTTCTAAAAAGAAATTAAAAATTCTAGACATTTAGATAAAATGATAGAATAACTGATAATATTGAATTTCAAAAGTTTAGGTTAGAGAAAACTTACGAAGAATTAAAAGATTTAATTAATTATGGAGGGTAAATAGGGAAGATTAATAAGAGGTTTAGTAAAAATGCTAGGGTTTTTTGTAGCAGACACAACTGATGTTGTTCAAAAAGCCTCAGACATACATAAATATGACTGAATATTCTATGAAAAACATTTGGAAAATTTTGTACTTTAGCAGCTATAATGGGAGCGTACTTTAAAGGGGAAGATAAATTAACTATCAGAACAGATACTGATGGTTATATATAAAATATAGTTGTCAAATTCAGATGCTAATGGAGATATAAAAGGGTTACCTTATAAACACAAGTGAAGAAAACTGAAGGTCTTGGAAAGGAACTATGAGAATTATTAAAGACAGGGGGCAAAGAGAACCTTTATGTCGCACTACTAATGTTGATTATTCTTCATTGCCTGATGATATAAGTGCGTATTTCTATAACTCAGAGCAAATTCCTACTATTATTTCATTGGTCAGAAGCATACTACGATGGTGCAAAACATGCAGGTGCTTTGCTTATGGTGCAGTCACTTCCTGGAGCAGATGAGGATTTTATTACAAAATTAGAAAGAAAAGCTGAAGCAATAAGACCTATGAATGAACTTATGAAAGGTGGTATGAGCTAGAGCAAATAATAAATTTATATGATGATATGGACACTCGCTGATGACAGCTTAGTTGAAGAATAGAAATATTGAAGAAAAAGAATTAAAATATAACTGTGATTGTAATTTGGAAAAGATTTCAAGAGGAATTATGACACTTGGAAAAGAAGAATTAAAACATATTTTGAAGAAGAAAAAGGAAATTGAGGTAGAATGTCACTTGTAGATACAAATCACTGGAAAATGACTTGTAAAAGATATATTGAAGAATAGAAAATGAAATCCTAATAATTAGATTTTTATATTAATTATGAATAAAGAATTGAGCTCCTATTCCAAGAACCATAAGTAAGTATAAAAATAAGTATCAGTGATTTCATTTTGGAAAATAAGTCCCAAAAGTACTAAATTTAAAATAGTATAATAGAAGGATATATAAATTTTAGGACCTGTTTGCTCAAATCCAAATTTATAAAGCAAGTTATAAAAACATACCAAGAAAGAGAAAGACCTATAGAACCACAAATAGCATATCCAATCCAAACATCATTATTCATTATCTACCTGTATCATTAGTTTTGCTTACTTGAATTATACCAAAATTTAAAAACTATTCAATACTTTTTATCAATTGTAAACAAAGAAATAAGTTCCTACGAAGGACTATAGATATAATAAAAAATAACACATATGTCACTATCTTTTTATATAGAAGCTGTTCTCCTCCCAGCAGCAGAGATATCATAAATTTTAGAGCTGTTTGCTCAAACTTTATAAAGCAAGTATCACGACATATCCAAAACGAATAATACCCTACATCTAGTAGTAATTTTCAATCCAACATGCATTGTAATATCAACCTATCAATAGTTTTCCTTATTTGAATTTATACCAAAATTTAAAACTATTCAACATATTGAACAAAGAAACAAGTTCATTTGCAAGACTATAAGTATAATGAAAATAGACATATATTCAGTATTTTCATTTTATTTATGTCACAACACATAATAGCCATTCCAATAGCACTATAAACATTTTCATCATTGACGCTTTCAAAACCCAATTTAAATATAAACCATTACAATATAGGTAAGCAAGATTCTATAATTGTCATAGATTCCAAAATATAGATACATATATCTTTTACCAATACTCATAACATTTTACCCCATATTATTAAATCACTTATCTATTGATATAGGTCTACTGTAAAACTAGTGCATTATAATTAAATTCCTGAATAATCTTTTGTTATTTTTAAATTTTTAAAAGAAAATACCCAAAATATAGAAAATGATATTGAATTAGAAAGAATTCAGTAATTGATGGAACATCTTCATTAATTCCTAACGTGAAAATAAGTCACTTTAGAAGATATCCTATACACAAAACATATAGTGCAATCACTAAAATACACTATATATTCTATTCAAAAACATTCACAGTATTCTACCTTACTATTATTAATTTTACTTATTTGAATTATAGCAAAATTTAAAAACTATTCAATACTTTTTATGATATAATATAATGTAAATGTAAAAATCAGATTGGTGATATTATTTTCCAAGATTTTTAATAAATAGGAGATGTATGAAGAATTTAATTGTAGCAATAGATGGACCTGCAGGAAGTGAGAGTACCATAGCAAACTTGCTAAAATATGATTTAACATATATAGACACTGGTGTTATGTATAGAATGATAACTCTTTATTCTTTTAGAAAATAATATAGATATCAATGATTTAAAAGAGGTAGAAAGAGTTTTAAATACTGTAAATTTAGATATGCAAGGAGATAAATTCTATCTAGATAATGTTGATGTAAGTACAAAGATAAGAGAAAAAGAATAAATGACAATGTATCTAGGTCAGGGCAAGATGAAGAAGTAATTTAGATTACTACAAAGAAAGATTAGCAATACACAAAGATGATATCTTTAGATGGTAGAGATGTTGGAACCATATCTTCCAATGCAACAAGTTAAAATATTTAATAGCTAGTCCTGAAGAAAGAGCAAGAAGAAGATATAATGAATTTCTTGAAAAGAAAACTGAAATAACTGACGATGAAGTTTTTATCTATAAAAAGAAAGTATACTATATAGATAGCAAGAGATGAAAGTCCTTTGTTAAAGCTGATGATGCTATTGAACCGATAGCAAATTTAACAATAGAAGATGTAGCTAATTTCATATCAAAAGAAATTGAAAAGCTAGATAAAAATATAATGAGGGAAATCTATGAGATTTATTACAGAAAAATAGGTTTGACTTTTGTATAGACCTTTTTATGAAGGAGAAGATGAAAACCTTCAGTAGATAAGATTGTCAAGATTTTTCAGATTTAAAAGATGAAGAATATATTTGGATACATTGTTCACTCAGTTGGGAAGTGAATTTATCAGAGGATTTAGTAAAAAATTCTATTCTATATCAAGGAAAAACATATTAATTTCAACTTTTACAGATACTGGTTATGAAAAATGCTGTATATTTGATAAGAAAAAGATAAAAGTATACATTTTCCAATAGATGACAAAAGAAAACAAATGAAATTTTCATCAAATTAAAACTTTTAGTTTTAGTAGAACTGAACTTTGGCCTAACCTTATAGAAATGAAGTTAATAAGAAAGAATTCAAGAATTATAGCTGAAATGTGTAGACTAGAAGCTATCCACAGACACACACTTAAATTTTATTGAAGTCTATGTTACAAAGATAGACTACTATATGCAATCTGAAATTGATAGAGAAAGAATTGTAAGTTTAGATGCAGATGAAAAGAAAACTGAGAATGTTGGAAACTTGAAAGTTCAGTATATCTCTTTGAAAAATATTCTTGATGATGAAAAAGATGAATATAGAAAGTTTTTAAATATTGAGAGAGAAAAGTTTTTGTTAGGTAGTACAAGAACTGGTGAAGATGAGATAATCTTTCTAGATGTCTTTAAAAAGATTAAAACTATGTTTTAATAATAGTTCCAAGACATTTAGATAGACTGCTCTAAAATAGAAGAGCTATTAAAGAAAAATAACTGAATATACAATACAGTGACTTAGAAAACAATACTCAACAGGAAAAGAAGATATAATTCTAGTGGATAAATGAGTTCTTGAAAACTATATTCTATATCTGACATTGCCTTTGTTGGAGGAACTCAGTGAATATTGAGACACAACTTACTGGAGCCTCTGTTCTATAGAAAGTTGTATATCTTTGGAAACACACTCAAAAATGTTGTGATATTGCAAAGGAAAATCCAAGAAGAAAAATAGGTTTTCAAGTTAGATGATGAAGAGTTTGTTGAAGCAATTAAGAATATTGCGAGTGGAAAAATCAGATGAACCAACTCTTTTCTTTGAAGAAAATGATAGCGTTAAATATTGTGAAAAAGGAAAAATTTAATTATGAATAAATAAAAGATGAAGCTAAAAAGACTTATGGAAACACTCTTTCCACTCGAGAAACCAAATCATAATATCTATATGTATAAATTACTTGATTATCCTATATATAATGTATGATAATGATGTGATGAAAGCTAAAAATCAAAATGGAATGAATATTTTGGAAATCTAATCCATTGCTGTGAAACTAGGAAGTGGAAAATCATGATCAACTTGCTGAAAGAAACCTAATAAAAATTTCATTGGTTTAGAATTAAGATTTAAAAGATTGGATAGCTACACAAAAAATGTCAAAAAGAAACATATGTTGCTTTCCTAGAAAAGAGGAGGAGATGTGAAGATTTCTTAATGAAAATGAAATATCTGAGATGTATATAAATTTCCCAGATCCTTGGGAAGGAAACAGAAAAGAACAGAATTATACAAGAAAGATTATTTGAAACCTAGACAAGATTATGAAAAAGATGGAGTTCTATACTTTAAAACCGACCACGATACTTTACTATAGTGAGATTTTAGAGCTAGGTAAAACTTTAAAAATTATGAAGTGGTTTATCATACTTGATTTACATAATTCAGAAAGCTGAAAATAATATAAAACAGAGTTTGAACAATTATTTTTACATAAACATAATAAAATATAAATTATATTGAAATCAAGAAATTGGTATAAAACTAAAAATAAATGAGTTACGAATGTAGATTTTAGATAAAAATCAGTTGAATGAGCTGAGTAAATGTCGCGTGCTTTGAAGCCAACTTGTTGGCAAGTTTGCTGAATTTCTACAGCAGAATTCTTTACTCTTTATCGTCTAAGGAAAATCTACTAGTAACGAATTATTTTTAAGTTATTATAAGGTTTAAAAGAATATTTATCTAAAATAACAGAGAATATAGGAGGAAAATGGTTGGTTATGTTGTAGTAGGTACCAATGGGGGAGACGAAGGAAAGGCAAAATCATAGATGTTTTATCAGAAAAGCTGATCTAGTAAGATTTCAAGGTGAAATAATGGTATCACACAGTTGTGTAGGACGGAGAAAAGTTCATTCTACAACTCTCTTCCATCAGGTGTGCTTCAAGCGTACTTGTGTGATTGGACCAGGTGTTGGTAGATCCTAAAGTTTTCCCTAGACGAAATAGACAGAATAGAGAAAAGAGGAGCAGAACTGATCATGTTATTATATGATAGAGCACATGTTATTATGCCTTATCACGACTGAAATGGATAAAAATTAGAGAAAGTAGTTGAGAGAGGATAAAAATAGGAACAACTAAAAAGGAATTGGACCTTGCTATATGCCGATAAAATTTCAAGAGATGGTATAAGAATGGCTGATTTACTTGATTTAAAAACAATTTGAAGAAAAATTAAGAGCTAATTTAAAAAGAAAAATGAAATATTTACAAAAATTTATGGTATTGAGCCACTAGATTTTGATACTATCTTGCTAAATACAAAGGATATATTGAACAAATAAAACATAGAATAGTTGATACTATCCAATAGTAAATAAAGCATTAGATGAAACAAACTTGTATCTTTTGAAGGAGCATGTTATGATGCTGACATCAACTACGGAACTTATCCTTATGTTACTCATCATCTCCTAGCACTTGGAGTGAGTTACACAGGATGCAGGTATTTCACCAAGAAAAATAGGACAAAGGTATTGGTGTAATGAAAGCCTATACAACAAGAGTTGGAGAAGGACCTTTGTAACAGAACTTAAGAATGAATTTGGAGATAAAGATTAGAGGAACTCGGTGGTGAATATGAGCTGCAACTGGTAGACCTAGAAGATGTGGTTGGTTTGATTTAGTTGTAGGAAGATATGCAACTGAAAATCAATGGACTAACTGATATCGTTACAGACTAAGATAGATGTCTAAGTGATTAGGAAAGCTAAAATATAATCGCCTACAGAAATAGATGGAGTAATCTATGAATATGTACCATGATACAAAATCATTAGATAGAGCTATACCTATTTATAGAAGAACTTGATGGTTGGGGATGAAGATATCACCAAATCAAAAATACGAAGATTTTACTAGCAATTGTAGAAAATAGATAGAAAGAGTTCAAGAGATATTAGATTGTCCTATATCTGTTAGTATCTGTTGGACCAGATAGAAACCAAAAATATATATACTAAAGAAATATAGAAAAGTCTATATAAAATAACTCAAGGTTGTTAAAGACATTTTGTGGAAATAAAAATAAACCAGTTACACTGAATATATTATTAAAACAAGTGAATCTCGCATTCTAATTTAGATAAAATCAAACAGAGGAGCTGAGTAATTTCAGCGTGTTTGAAGTTGACTTGTCAGCAAGTTTGCTGAAATTACAGCGAACTCTTTGATTTTTATCGTTAAGAAATTTAGCTAACAGTGAACTGTTTTTACTATACTGTCTGGCTAGTAACGAACTATTTTTATTACACTCTATTACAGCAACCTTTATTTTTATATGTAAATATCGAAAAGGAAGAATATGAGAACATATTATTATTAAGAGGAATACAAGCAAGTGGAAAGTCCACTTGGATAAAAGAAAATAACTTAGAACCACACACATTAAGTGCTGATAACATAAGATTAAATATTGCAAACCCTGTTTTGACTGAAGATGGCTCTATGAAATTAGTCAAAATACAATAAAGTGACTGGGAACTTTATGCATAAACTATTAGAAAATGAGAATGCAAATGGTGATTTTACCATATAGATGCCACCACTCAGATCTTAAACTTTGAATAAGATGATAGACTTAGCAGTACATACAACATACTATGTATTGTCTAGAGTTTGACGTCCCTTTTAGAAGAAGCTTTAAAGAGAAACTAAAAGAAAAGAGATAACTATAAATATGTCCTGAAAGAGTTATAGAAAGAACTCATGAAACTATTAAAAAGAATGAAAAATTACCAAGTGCTGAAAGAAAATAGAATCAATTGATGAGATAATAAATTTCTTACAGCCGATGTAAATCAATATGAAAAAGTTGTAATGATTGGAGATATCATTCTGTAAAGCTGAACCTTTAAAAGAAGTTTTTAAAAGATTTCAATGAAGAAACTCTTTAGTATCTTTGTTGGAGATTATTTCGATGAGGAATACAGTCAGTTGAAACTTTCAATATAATGCTAGATTTATTAGAAAAACTACATGTTATTTTTAATTGAAGGAAACCACGAAGAAAAAGAGTATGAGAACCATCTCAGTGATGAAGAAAAATATACAAAATCTTTTGAAAGAAACAACTTTTACTTTACTTTTAAAAGAATATGATGGGACTATGTAAGAGCCTCTTTAAAGAAAAATATACAAGAAGTTAAGACAATGCTTTTGCCCTTTTGAATTTAGAGGTAAAAATTTCTGATGTACTCATGGAGGTTTTCACCACTTTGTTCCAAATTTAGCTTAGTTCTCAGCTAAAGAAATGATATGGAGTTGAACATGAAACTGAAATAGGTAGAAACTCATTCTGAAAACTATAAGAAAGGTTTATGCCAAGGTTTCCTACAAGTTCAAGACATAGAGGTGAAAATGATGGACAATTCTCTTATTGTCTTGAAGATAGAGTAGAGTTTGAGGAGAATTAAAAGTTTTAACTATTGATACGAAGGAAAAATTAAAAAGACTGGTATAAAGAACTCTTATATATAATAAAGGTTTAAAACTACTAAATAAGGTGCTGTAGAAAAAGTTGAATTTAATACTGCAAATGAACTTATCAATGAAATGATAAGACATCACTTATTAATGTTAAAGAATGAGCATAACTTACCTCATTGAACTTCAATAGAGAAGTATTTGTAAGAAAAAATGGAATGATTTAACAATAAAGGCCTAGAGGACTATTTGTAGATAAAAGACAGTGGAGAAGTTAAAATCTGAAGTTATAATAAATTTTAACTTTGGGAGAAAGACATGAAACTAGGGTTATTTAAAGAAATATGCAACTTATCCAATTAGAGCATTTAAAAATACAATGGTTTCTAGGTTTAGCCTTCTATTTGTAAAACAATGAAGTTGTACTCACTTCAAAGTCAGTAACTTCGGAAAGTATAAAGATATTTTTCCAAGATATTTGGAATAAAGGTGAGAAGATGAAGTAAAAGAATTATTAAAGAAAAACTATGATAGGCAACAATTGTACTGCTGTTTTTGAAGTAGTCTCACCTGAATATGACCCTCATATAATAAAATATGATAAAGAACATCTATACTTATTGATTTTAGAAAATAAATTGATTTAGACACTCATAATATAGATTTAGAATTTTCAGAAAATCTAAATGAAAAAGTTGAATTTTCTCGATTTACTTACTAAAAAAGAAGAACTTACAAGATTAGGAAAACTATGATGAGTTGCTACAATTTCTAGTTGAAAAGAAAAAGCTTAGAAGAATTTGAAGGTTATGCACTATGTGATAATTCTGGTTTTCCATGTTTAAATTTAAATTACCTTACTATAACTTATGGAAAACAAGAAGAGCTGACTTGAAAGATATCGTTCAGCCTTAGTTAAGGGTCAAAAAGTTGAAGTAACTGAAAAAGATGAGCATAGACATTTCAAGAAATTTATTAAAATTAGGGTAAGGATAAATTACAAGAATTAAGTATATATAGATGTAAGGGAACTATATGAAAAGAAAATTAAAAATAAAAAGAGAGGTCTAGTAAATGAGTAATAGAGTTTTGTTTTTATTGATTGCTGGAGTATTTTTGCTTCTATATTTTAATAATTGGAACTATATATGAAAAATATATCAAATAATATGAAAGGTTATGATAAGGAAGAAGGAAAAGTTTTAGAAGTATAAAATCTGGGAAAGATGGTGTTATTGGGAAATTATTTGCTACTTTTGTTGTGTATCAATATATAGTAAAATAATCATAAATATATTGTTAGACCTTATAGTTTTAAATAATCAGCCATAAATCAAAAGATATTTTTGATTCTGAAAAATGTTACTTGTATTATTTATAGAGGAAATCATGGTGGAACTAGTCAAACAAAATATCATACAGGTGAAGATATAATAGTAAAATATAATTTAATAACCTAAAAGACACGAAATTTTAATGATAAGGATAAAACTTTTTGCATCTAAAAGTTTTCAAATAGTAGGAAAAATACTTATGATTATCCCACTAATTTTTCCTTATCATATCATTTTTGCAAAGGGACAGCTTCAATAAGCAAGGGACTATATGAAAAAGAAAATTAGTATTGATAAGTGCTTGTTTATGGGGAGACAATGTAAAATATTCTGGTGGAAAATAATCTACACCAGAACTGTTACATTGTTAGAAAAATATAATGTGACATTGTAAAAGTTTGCCCTGAGTGTTTTGGAGGTTTGCCCATACCAAGAGTCCCTCTGAAATTAGAGAGAATAAAGTTTTTAGTAAGGATAATGAGATATTACTGAAGAATTTTTAGAAGGAGCTAAAACTTTAAAAGTAGCTAAGGAAAAATGAAGTTAATTTTTGTTATTTTAAAAGAAAGAAGTCCTCTTGTGGTAGCACACATATCTATGATGGAAGCTAGGAAATGTTATTCCAGGACAAGGAATTACAGCTAAAAGATTGACTGAAGAAAAGATAAAAGTTTTCTCGAAGAGAATTTAGAAGAGATTGAAAAATATTTATGAATTAGATAAAAATTAGAGATCTTAGGAAAAATCATACAATGAGGCTTATTCCTTTTTACCTATGGGAAGAAAAGAAAGAGATTTTAGAAAATTTAGCCAAGAAGTACAATATGGAGCTTTTTAAGATTTGAAACTTTTTCCAAGTATTCAAAATCAACTTTACAGCTATTTTTAAATATATAGAAAGTGAGTTTGTTTTTGTTCCAGGAGATACTGTAACTTTAGGTTATGAAGGACTACCTAAGAACTTATCTGATGAAACTTTAAAAGGTTTAAAATATTGTTTAGATGAAACTGAAAGATCTTGATACAGTTTTTAGGAGAATATATTAGAGAAAATTTTAGTAAACTTAGAAAAGCTACTATAAAAGCCTATGTTAGTTGAAAGAGACTTACAGACAGTGGCTTGGAGAAAATCTAATTTAGAAGAATTAAAAGACTTTGACAGTGACTTACTAAAAAGACTATAATGAGTTTAAAAAGTTCTAATCTACAATAGATTAACACTAGATGAAACAGCTAGATTTACAAAAAGTTGAAATGACATAGAAATAGAGCTATATGATGATATTAGCCATGATGAGCTTTTGTGAAAAATTTAAAAGATGAAGGTTTTTTAGCTAGTTTAGATGAGTGGGAATATCTTTTGTGGTGGAGGTTGTAGAACCTTATTTCTTGGGGAGATGACTTGACTACAATATGAACTTGCTATATTTTTTTCAAAGAAGGCAATGATAAATATGACTTAGAAGAGCCTAACTTTCTGGACTTTCAATCGCTTATGATCCATACAAAATGGAAAAGTGTGGAAGATGATGATGATTATGTGTTTAAAGGTGGAGATGGAGGTTGCAATATTCAGGAGGTTATGGAGATTTTTAGGCTATTTAATTTTGCTCTCCATATTACATTCAAAAGCCTATTGTGCTATAAACTATTGTTGATGATTGTATTGTTAATGAGTATGATGATGAACTTGATGGCGATTTCAATTTTTATCGTAGAATTATAAGAATAGGAGAGTAAAATGAAAAATACTTATATTATTACTTATGTTAATTTTAGGAATTGTTAGTTATGCTAAAAGCAGATGATATACTTGGAACTTGGCTTATTAAAGAAAATGGAAAAATAGTAGAAATCTATAAAAATGAAAAATGGAGAATATACTGGAAAGATTAAAGAAGATAACTTTATTTTCTTAAAACAAAGCTAATGACTTAACTTACGATAAAGAAAAATAGCCTGGCCTATTTTAATTTAAAAATTTCCAGAAGATAAATTTTCTTGGTATGTTTGGATAAACATAGAAAAAGATGGAAATCTCTTTATTAAAGGCACAGGAAATGCGAAGTTGGAAAATATGTTAGAGAATTACATTTGATTAGACAAAAATAATTTTTATTATGGGAATAAAATGATAGAACTATTGACATCAGGTGCTATGAGTAATAGAATGTTACTTTCAATATTTGCAATATCTCATCTTTCCAGTTATGTTTTAATATTTGGAATTATGATGAAGAGGACAACAAAATAATATTAGTAGTTATGATGGTGAAGTTAAAGGAGAGATAATAGAGGTTTTAAACTCTGAAAAAGTGCAATGTATGCTACTTATCCTATATATCAATATGAAGTAAACAAACATAAGTATATTGTTAAACCTAATTTTATATTTTTAACCTAGTTTAGATAAAAATATCATGATAGTGAAAAATGTAACTTGTATTACATATCTAAATAAACATGGTGGAAATACTAGAACAAAATATAAGGTTGGAGAAAGATAATAATAAAATATGATGTTGAAGATCCTAAAAATCATGAAATTCTAAATGATAAAGACAAAAATTTGCATATGATAGTAGGAGAATTGCTACATCTTCTTATGATTTTTCCTCTTATTTTCCTTTGTTGCTTCATTTTTATTAAAGGACAAAGCAGTTTTTACACCAGCAAATTATATTACTTTTTGAAGGCTGAGAAATTGGCCTTCTTTTTTTAGCAAAATTACCTTTTTTTATTACATTTTTACAGTAATGTTTTTATATAGGAAAATCTATTGAAATTATTGACAAAATTGTATATTTAAGGTATAATAATGTATCATTACAAAAGACACATATACTCAAATTTTAAGGAAGCAAATTTAGAAACAAATGGAAATTAATAAGTATTAAAAAATTTTAGGGGAGTGAAAAATGGCAAATTATTTACCCTACAGTAGAAAAATTTACGTTCTGCAGCCAGAAGATATGAGAATGTAAAATATTCACTTGGTCTTGCAATTCTTTTTAATGAAGGGAACAAGTGCATTTTCTGATGATAATAAAAATTCAGGAAGCAGAAAGAAAAAAAGATGTTTTAACTAACGATCAAAACTAAAAAAGTCTGTAGTTAAAGAAACAAAAGCAGTAACACAAGCTAATAAAAAACTAAAAAGCCTCTTGGGCAACTATGCAATTTGGTGCTAACGATATGTATAGTAATTTTTTTGTTACACCAAAAACTAAAGTAGATAAAGGCTTCAATTGTAAAAAGTGAAAATACTATTTTACTAGCTAGTGCAGATAACACTTCAAGTTTACCTACTTTTTCTAAAAATTTCATCTGATATAGAAGAAACTTATGCACCTACAACAGAAGAAATAAATGCAAGTAAGGGAAATTTAAGAAATTCTATAGGAAATTTACAAGAAAAATAAGTCGTGCAAGAGCTGAAAATGCTAAAGAAGTTCAAGGATTAAAACTAGAATTAGTTCAACTTATGGAACAAGGAGATCAAGTAGTTAAATCACCTTGGTCATCTTGGCAAGCTGGAGCCAACTATATGTACAATGATTGGAATGGTGCATATAAAGGAAGAGGAGATAAAGTAGTAGATCAAGTTCTTTCAAGAGATAGCTCAGGAAGTATCAGTAGATTTGTGGCAAGTAGTTCAACTACAGCTTCATACGGATCAACAGACTTAGCATTAGTTGAAGAACCTTTTGCTAAAATTGAAATAACTCCTGGAATTAATCCTAAAATTATAAATAGACAGGCTCCAAGTTATAAACCTCCTACACCAGGAGTCCCAGATCCAACTTTTGATCCTAGATTTATTAGAACTCCTGTTAAACCATCTGCACCAGCAGAAATTACACCTACAACTTTTGATCCACCTGCATTAAACTTTGTAGGAGGAGGTTTTATTCAAAACCAAATAATTGGAATGACACAAACTAACATTATCGTCCAAAACTATGAAAAATATTCTACTGAAGGTGTATTTAAAATAACAGCTGGAGCAGCTCCAGGTTGGTTAGGAACAAAATGGGAAGGTAAACTTAATGTTGAAACAACTTTAGATCCTACTAAGAATGGTTCTTTAACAACAGGGCAAACAGGTAATGGACCTCAATTTGGAATGAATACTTTCATAAATGACCTAAGAGACCATAATACAATGTTCACTGGAGAATATGAACTGACTGACTTAGGTGGAAGATCTTGGACAAAAAGCTTTATAAGTTATAACCCTGCAGGTGTTGGAGGAGACTATAGTGGATACTATACTCCTGGTAATAGAACATCAACTTTTGCTGGAAAATTAACTTTACATGGTATTCCTGTTCCTGTTAATTCAAATGTTTTAGTTGGAATAGAACATCAATTATGGGCAACTAGTCGTAATCACCCTCAATCAAGTTCTACTCTTTTAAATACAGGAGAAATAATACTAGCAAGTGGTAATAACGTTGTAGGTATTATGATAGATATAGAAAGAATGGTAGATCCAGATAGAATACCACATAAAACTATAAATGATGGAAAGATAATTATCAATAACCAAAAATAGTATAGGTATGGACTTTGGACAATATATTTATGGCTATAGTGGAGTATTTAAAGTGGATGTATCATTAGGAAATATAATAGTTAATGGTAAAAATAACTATGGTGCTAGAATGAAAAATATTTTCGTAGTACTCAAACAGATGCTAGATATGCTACATGGTCAAAAATACTATGATATGGTTACAGTAACTTCTGGTACTGGTAAGAAAATAACTGTAAATGGTGAAGAAAATGTTGGTATGGCTATTGGAAAATCATTGTCAGCAGTAGCAAGAGAATCAGCACCAGGAGCTAATGATACTAACCCTATTGCAAATATATCTGATTTAAACATAGAAGTAGCTGGAGAAAAGAATATAGGTTTCTTAAGACTTAAAGATTATTCAGATAACAATACTAATGACATGATACTTGACTCTACTACAATGGGAACATTTACTTTTGGAAATGGTGCTAAAAAATAGTAGTTTAGTAAGAACAGATAAACATGGTATTCAAGTGAAGAAAGATATTTCTATCACAGGAAAAAGATGCTGATGGAAATGACTATACAGGAAGTGGAAACACAGTTTTTACACTCAAATGGTGAAACTCAACATATCTATAACTATAATACTATAACAGTTGGTAAAGGATTTACTAAAACTGTTGGTATGGCAGCTACAGGAACTAAAGCATCTACAATAGATAATATTGTAAATGAAGGTACTATAGCTTTGCAAGGTAAACAAAAGTATAGGTATGTATACTGATAAATTTAGCCAAGGTAAAAAAATACTGGCTCAATTAAATTATCAGGAGTTGAGATACAGATCCAAGTGGTAATATAGGAGATGCAGAAAATATTGAATTTCAATAAAGGGAAATTTACTTTTCTTAGAGATCTTGAAGTTAATGGTAAAAAAATCTTCTGAATATATAACACAGGAACAACTACAATAGAAGTTGGTGCTAATCCTACAGATAAGACAAATATTAAGGCGACAAATGGGGCAACTGGTCTATATAGTAAAGGTACTGGAAGTACAATAACTTCTAATGCTGGAAATAAATTAAATATAACTGTTGAAGCAGGAAAAACTGAAGAAGGATTAGCAGTCTATGCTGAAGATAAAGGACAAATTACTTTTACATAATGCTAATATAAATGTAGTTGGTGGTTCAGCAGGTGTTGCTGCCTATGATGCTAATACTAAAAATTGACTTAACAGGATCTACATTAAAGTATGATGGAGATGGTTATGCAGCATATTCTGATGGAAAATGGTCAAATCATTTTTAAATAATGCTGATATAGAATTAAGAGGAAAAAGCAACATTAATGAATATTGATTGGTCAGTTCCAGCTGCAAACAGACCTATAAAAACATCTGCAACTAATGTAACAGTATTTTTCAAATAATGTTGTAGGAATAAATATAAATAATCTGGGAACTCAAAATGTTTCTAATTTAAGTGCAATAAAAATTCATTGGGAGTTGTTCTTAACCCAGGAACAGAAGGTGGACAAACTTTCAATAAATTTAAAGAACTTGCAATAGATGATGGAGTAATCAATTTTGATGTTGCAACAGATAAAAATGAAGGAGACTCAACACCTGGTGGATTCTTCTTTAAAAAGGTTTTAGGTCAAAGATTAAAACTAAATGTAAATGAAAACTTAACTGCCAGATTAAGCTCTGCAACTGCAGATGAATTCTACAATGGACAAGTTGTTGGTCTTGAAGCTAACTCAAGTAAAAAAGCTACAACTAATACTGAAACTAGAGTAAATATAGCTAGTGGAAAAATTGTTGATGTTGCTAGAACTGATGCCCTTGGTAAAGGTGGAGTAGGAGTTTTCGTTAACTATGGACAAGTTAATAACAGTGGAACTATAAATGTTGAAAAAGACTCTATTGCTAATACTGAGGCAGTTGGAATATATGCGGCAAATGGTTCAGAAGTTACAAATAATGGTTCTATCAATGTAGGTGGAGATAAATCAATTGGACTATTGGGAGTGGCATACAGAAAAGATTCTAAAGGAAATGTTAGAATTGATGAGTTTGAATCTAAAGCAACTGGTCAAGGAATGGTAAACATTGTAAATAAAGGTTCTGTTGACTTAGATGGTCAAGGAGCTATTGGAATGTTTGCATAAAAACAATAAAGCAGGAACAACATTTACAAATGCTGTTGCACTAAATGATACAACAGGAGTAATTACAACAACTGGAAAAGAATCTGTTGGAATAGCTGGAGAAGTTGCAACTCTTACTAATAGAGGAACAATAAATGTAAATGGACAAAAGGGAACTGGAATGTTTGCTGAGTCTAATTCAAAAATTGAAAATGATGGAACAATAAATATAGCTAGTTCAACTTCTACCACAGAAACTAATACTGGTATCTTTTACTGAAGATCAAAAATACAGTAATTGATAACAATAAAGATATAATAGGTGGAAATAACACTTATGGTATTTATGGTAAAACTATAAATATGGGCGCAAGTGGAAAAATTCAAGTTGGAGATAACTCAGTTGGTATTTATTCAAATGGTCAATATGCAAGTTCTGCAACCCAAATGTAACTTTAGCAGCTGGAAGCTCAATAACAGTTGGAAATAACCAATCTGTTGGCGTATTTGTGACAGGAGAAAAATCAAAATATATCAAGCCAAGCTGATATGGCAATTGGAGATAACTCTTTTGGATATGTTGTAAAAGGAACAGGAACTAAATTAACAACAAATGCAACAAATCCTGTGACAGTAGGAAATGATACAACATTTATATATTCAACTGATACAACAGGAAATATAGAAAATAGAACTAGATTAACTTCAACTGGAAGTAAAAACTATGGAATATATGCAGCTGGTAATGTTACTAACCTAGCTGATATGGACTTTAGCTCTGGAATTGGAAACGTTGGTATGTACAGTATTGCTGGAGGAACAATAGTAAATGGTAGTCCTACTGTTAACTCTATCATAAAAGTAGGTTCTAGTGACAAACCTAATAAACTATATGGTATAGGAATGGTAGCAGGTTACACAGATGATAATGGAAATGTTATCCAAACAGGAACTGTTGAAAACTATGGTACTATCAAAGTTGAAAAAGATAATGGTATAGGAATGTACGCTACTGGTAGTGGTTCAAAGGCTATAAATAGAGGAACTATTGAATTAAGCGGAAAAAATACTACTGGTATGCACTTAGATAATAATGCTGTTGGAGAAAACTATGGAACAATTAAAACAGTTCCTAATCCAACAAATGATGGAATAGTAGGAGTATCTGTACAAAATGGTGCTGTAATTAAAAACTATGGTAATATAATAATAGATGGAGCTAACAATACTGGAATCTATTTATCAAGAGGTAAAAATGAAGGTACTACACCTACTGCAACAAATGGAGCAGTAGCTGTTAGAAATAAAGTTCAATCTGATACAAGTAAAAAGGTGGCTGGTATTGAAATTAAAGCTCCAGGAAATGGTACTGCAACTGTTTCAAGAGACGGAAAACTTGAAACTCCAACTTTTGTAGACACAACTGTTGCATCACCATTAGCTTCAAGAGTAATAGTTGGAGCTACAGAATTAGATTTAACTTCTACTAAACTAGGGGACACTCCATCTGGTGGAATGGCTTCAGAAATAGGAATGTATGTTGATACATCAGGAATTAACTATACAAATCCTATCCAAGGTTTACAACATTTAACAGCTGTAAAAGATGTTAACTTAATCTTTGGTACAGAGGCTTCAAGATATACAACTAGTAAAGATATTAAAATTGGTGAAAAATATCTTAAAAACCATATAATGATGAAATAAGTGCATTAACTGCTAGTGCTAGTGGAAAGAATTTCTATGTTAGTTCAGGAAGTTTAACTTGGATAGCAACTGGAACTCAAAATCCAGATGATACTTTCAATGCAGTATATCTATCTAAGATACCTTATACAGCTTTTTTGCTAAAGATAAGGACACATATAACTTCATGGACGGTTTAGAACAAAGATATGGAGTTGAAGGTGTAAACTCTAGAGAAAAAGCTCTATTTGATAAGTTAAATGCAATAGGAAAAGGAGAACCTAGATTATTTGCTCAAGCTGTTGATCAAATGAAAGGTCATCAATATGCTAATACTCAACAAAGAGTACAAGCAACTGCTGATATTTTAAATAAAGAATTTAACTATCTAAGAAATGAATGGTCTAATCTAACTAAAAGACTCTAATAAGATTAAGACTTTTTGGAGCTAGAGGAGAATACAATACTAAGACTGCTGGTATCGAAGATTACAAGAGCAATGCTTATGGAGTAGCCTATGTTCATGAAAATGAAACTGTAAGACTTGGTGAATCAACAGGTTGGTATGCAGGTATGGTTCACAATAAGTTAAAGTTTTTAAAGATTTTGGAAACTCTAAAGAAGAAAATGTTACAAGGAAAAACTTGGAATATTTAAATCAGTTCCATTTGATGAAAAATAACAGCTTAAACTGGACAATATCTGGAGATATATCTGTAGGATACAATAAAAATGCATAGAAAAATACTTAGTGGTAGATGAAATTTTCAATGCTAAATCTAGATATAATACTTATGGAGTAGGTATAAAGAATGAAATAAGTAAAGAATTTAGATTGAGTGAAGGTTTTTCAGTAAAACCTTATGCAGCATTAAATGTAGAATATGGAAGAGTATCTAAGATAAAAAGAAAAATCAGGTGAAATGAGATTAGAAGTTAAGGGCAATGACTACTTATCAGTAAGACCTGAAATAGGAAGTGAACTTGCTTTATAAACATTACTTTGGAGCTGGTGCATTCAAGGCTGCTGTTGGAGTGGCTTATGAAAAATGAACTAGGAAGAGTTGCAAATGCTCATAATAAAGCTAGAGTAGCTAATACTTCTGCCGATTGGTATGATTTAAGAGGTGAAAAAGAAGATAGAAGAGGTAATGTTAAGGTTGACTTAAATGTTGGTTTAGAAAGTGAAAGATATGGAGTAACTGCTAATGTAGGTTACGACACTAAAGGTGAAAACCTAAGAGGTGGAGTAGGATTAAGAGTTAAATTCTAATCTTTCAATTAATTCAACACTAACCCTAGTGTATATAGATTATTATTTCCCTAAAAAGAAGACTGAGAAATCGGTCTTCTTCTTCTTTTCTAAATATGTAAATTAATAAAAAGTAAAAAAATAGTTCGTTACTGAGTAGACTTCTAAATAATATCCTGCTACTTTGCTCGCCATTAGTGTTTCAGGAGTCCGAAATGCTCCTTCAACAATAATGGACGTCGCAGTAGCTAAGTCTATTTAATCTATATATGAATTTTTCAGTATTTCTACTTTTATTTCTGTCTTATGATTTGCTTTTTAAAGATAGTAAACTATTTTGTGAAATTATAAGACTTGGAATAGTATGTCCGCAGTCGAAGTTATAAATAATAGGATAATTTCTTTCTCCTAATACTTCCTTAATAATATCTATATATCAAGATTTGAATTTTTATTGTTATATACTTCTGGCTTTCCAAATATAAGTCCTTTTACTCCTTCAAAAACTCCACTCAATTTTAAAGTATTCAAGTTTTTTTCTTCTGAATCTATTGTAGTATCTCATTTCTTCAAGAATTAATATTTTATCTTTTAAAACTTGGAACATATTCAGTTGCAAGAAGCGATACTAAAGTATCTATATTAGCAATGATAACTTCCCCTTCAGTTTCTCCTTCATTTAAAAATTTTCCAACCTTCATTTTTTTATATATTCTCTTTTTTAGTTTTCCATTCATCTGTAAAAAGCATTTAACAATTTATTAGAATAAAATTCAGGTTCTTCTAAAGTGTAATTTTTCTTTTAAAAAAATAAATTATCTAAAAGTATTTTTTTAAAAAATGAAGATATACCCTCATATTCTCCAAAAGTAGGAATTAAACTTCCACCATAAATTGGTTTTTAAATTAGTTTTTAAGATTGTAAGTTGAATAGCTGTTATATCACTATATCCAAAAAAATTTCTTTTTACTTTTTCAATTTCATCAAAAATCTAAATATGGTAAAAAGACTTCCTGAGTTATAGCCTCCTATCACAGGCATCATAATATCTATATCTTTATTTTTTTACAAGGTTCATCATCTCTTCTGCTCTTTCCTTTGCAGAAGCAGTTCTGTAACCTTGGTATACTCTATTTTTTTTACTAAATTTCCTCTACTATTTCAAAACCCATATCTTCAAGCTGTTTCTTTTGCAAATAAATATTTTTCTTCAAACCAGATATGAGCAGGGTTTGATGGAGCATATACACCTATTACTTTTCTTTTTCATTTTTATCTCCTCCTAAAAATAATTTATTAAATTTGATTGTATTACAACATCATAATTAAGTCAATATATAGTTTTTACCTAATTTTAATTTTTTATGTTGTAAAAATAGTAAAAATAATAGATAAAAAGCTTAAATTAAAGTATAATAAAAGGAAAAATTTGAATTTTATAGGTGGAAAATTAAATGGAATATAAAAATTATTAAAAACGATACTAACTATAATTTAGACGATTTAACAAAAACTATTAAATACTTCATATTGGGCAAAGGATAGAAAAAGGAAACTGTAAAGAAAAACAGTTGAAAACCTCTATGTTATTTTTGCTTATGATAAAGATAAAAATAAATTAATTGGTTTTGCAAGAGCAATAACAGACTATACTACAAATTATTATATATGTGATGTAATAGTAGATGAAGAATATAGAGGAGAAGGAATAGAAAAAAATTAGTTGAAACATTGATAAATGATGTGGAATTAATACATCTAAGAGGTTTACTAATTACAAAAGATGCTAAGAAATTTTATGAAAAATTTGGTTTTTATAATAAAGAAGATGTTATGCAAAAAGATAAGAAATAAATGGGGGTAGAAAATGAAGATAGCATTTTTAAGACCCTAATTTAGGTGGGCAACGTTCAAATGATGCAATAGAACCTCTTGGTTTTGCAGTTTTATCAGGACTTACAGATAGAAAAAACATGAAGTCCTATTATTTGATGAGAGAATTGAAGATATTCCAATGGATTTAGAAGTCGATTTAGTTGTTATTACAACTTTTTACTTTAACAGCAAAAAGAGCCTATACTATAGCTGATAATTATAGGAAAAAGGTATCTATGTTGTTATAGGTGGATATCATGCCTCACTTATGCCAGAAGAAGTTCAAGAATATGCAGACACTGTCTTTGTTGGGAGTGCAGAAGGAAATTGGGAAAAGATTTTTAATTGAATTAGAAAATGGTCATCCTCAAAAAGTATATGAAGAAATTAAATTGCCAGATATCAGTGAGGTAGTTTATGATAGAAGTCTATTTAAAGATAAAAAAGTATTCCTTTGTTATACCTGTTCAATTTGGTAGAGGCTGTATGCACCAATGTGAATTTTGTACTATAGGTTCTGTTCATATGAGATTATGCTCACAGAAAAGTTGAACTTGTAATAGAAGAAATTAAAGAAATTTTTAGAAATAATAAAAGAGCAAAGGTTATATATTTTGTAGATGACAATATCTTTGCAAATAAGAAGAAAGCACTACACTTATTTAATGAATTAAAAATTAAAGATAAAATGGGCTTGTCAAGGAAGTATTGATATTGCCAAAGACGAGGACTTAGTTAAACTTATGTCTGAGTCAGGTTGCATCGAAATGCTTTTAGGTTTTTGAAAAATATTAATATAATGAATATCAAAAAGATGAATAAGAAATCTAATTATGATTTTGACTATGAAAATATCATAAGAATATTTAAAAACATAGAATTTTAGTACATGCCAGTTATGTTATAGGTTATGACTATGATACTAAAGACTATTTCCAAGAAATTCTAGATTTCTCAAATAAACACAAGTTTTTTTCTTAGCAGGTTTCAATCCGGCCTTACCTATTCCAGGAACTCCTTTCTATGAAAGATTAAAGAATGAAGGAAGATTACTATATGATAAATGGTGGTTAGATGAGAACTTTAGATATGGAAAAGCTGCCTTTACTCCACATAATATGACAGTGGAAGAATTTGAAGCAGGAATATTGAAATGTAAGGTTGAATACAATACCCATAAAAAAATATGGTCTAGATTATTTGATAGTGCAGCAAACTTTTAAACATGCTTTTGATATATCTAGCAGTTAATTATATAAATAGAAAAGAAATTTACAATAAAAAGGTATAAAATTATGAGAATAATGTTAGTTTTAGCAAAGGATAATATATATAGATTTGACTCTCTTCATCAAAGAAAAATATTATCCACAAATTACCCTTATAACTTTGGAATCATTGATAGATAAAAATATAATGCAGAGATAGTTTTAGTAGATGAGGGTGTGGAAGAATATGATGCAACTTCTTCAAAAATATAGTGATGAAAAGTTCGATTTAATCTGTATATCAGCAGTAATCTCTGCTTCAAGAAGAGCAAAAGAAATCTCAAAAGTTTTGGAAGGATAGGGAGCATATACTCAAATAGGTGGACACTATGCTACTGTACTGAGTGATGAAGCTCTTAGAATATTTTTGACACTGTTATAAAAGGACCAGCTGAAATTGCCTTTTCCCTGCATTTATTAAAGACTTTGTGAAGGAAAGCCTAAGAGAGAATATTTTTGAATTAGTAGGAAAATGATTTCGAGTATAAGCCATTGAATAGAAAGTTACTTTACAAATAAGAAATACTATAAATCTTTTTGGTACTATAGTAGCAAAACAATGGTTGCCCTAACAAATGTACCTACTGCTCAGTCACTCAAAAATGTATAGTGGAAAGAATCAATTAAAAATATAGACTTTGTTGTAAGTGAAATAAAATCAAATAAGCATAAAAAGTGGGTATTCTATGATCCAAACTTCCTAGCTGATAAAAAGTTATGCAATCAATTTAATGAATGAGCTAAAAAATTAAAAAATAAAATGGACAGCCTCAGCAACAATCAATATCGGAAATGATATAAAAAATGTTACAATTAATGAAAGAAGCAGGTTGTATTGGCTTGGTTATTGGCTTAGAAAGCTTCATACAAGAAAAATTTGGATGGAGTAAACAAAGGATTTAATAATGTAAAAGAATACAAAAAGATTGGTCAGTACTATACAATCTTATGGAATATCTGTCCCATCAACTTTAATGATAGGTATGAAACTGATACAGTAGAGTCTATAAGACAGATACCTGATATAATAGAAGAAATTGGAGTAGATGTACCAAGATATAATATTTTTAACTCCATATCCTGGAACACCTTTTCTATGAGCAATTAAAAAGCTGAAAATAGATTACTTACAACAGATTGGTATTACTATGATACTGAAACAGTTGTATTTCAACCTAAGAATATGAGTCCTGCAACTTTGCAAGAAGAATTCTATAAGTTGTGGCAAGATACATTCACTTATAAAAAGAATTTTTTAAAAAGATTAAAAACTTCAAAGAACAAAGGACTAAAATTAATACTAGAAATTTTTCAAGACAACATGCTAAGAAATTTAAAAAAGTATGGCAAACTAGATTTCATAAATTAAAAATAAGTTCTTCAATTAATTAAATTTTCTTTGAAAAAGTTATTTTATAATTCTAAATGAGATTACTGCGACGTCCATTATTGTTGAGAGAGCCTTTGTGAGCTCTCGAAACACTAATGGCTGGCAAGTAATCGCTATATGTAATTAACAAATAATGATAATTACTTCAAAGAAAAATTTATTAATAATATCATCTATTTATTTTTAATTTAAAAATATAAGGTAAGGTAGGAGAGATATTTTGAAAATTACATTTATATTACCAGCTATTGGTAAAAAGAAAGGTCAAAGATATATAAAAACTTGAAAGCATATGGAGCCTTTAATGATAGCAGTTTTAAAATCTTTGACTCCCAACGATATAGAAACAAACTTCATGGACGATAGAAATGAATTGATAAACTACGATGAAAAAAACAGATTTAGTCGTTATTTCTGTTGAAACATATACTGCTAAAAAGAGCCTATGAAATAGCTAAAAATTTAGAGAAAAGGGAATTAAAGTTCTTGCTGGAGGATATCACCCAACAGTTGAGCCAGAAGAATGTTTGGAGAACTTTGATTCAATAATAGTAGGGAATGCAGAAAAATGTTTGGCTAAAGATGTTAGAGGATTGTAAAAATAATAATTTACAAGAGAAATACTTTGGTACAAGCACATCTTTTGCTATGCCAGATAGAAGTATTTACAAAGATAGAAAATATTCACCTTTGGCACTTATTGAAACAGGTAGAGGTTGTAATTTTAGTTGTGAATTCTGTGCTATACACTCATATTATGAGAAGAAATACTATCGTAGACCCTGTTGAAGAAGTGGTACAAGATATTAAAAAAATTCAGGTAAAAAGTATGTATTTTTTTATAGATGATAACTTTGTTGCTGACCATAATTATGCCTTTAGAAATCTGTAAGGCTATAGCACCACTTAAGATTAAATGGGTAACTCAAGGTGCTATTACTATGGCAAAAAATGATGAGCTACTTTATTGGATGAAGAAAAGTGGTTGTAAGATGGTCCTTATAGGTTATGAATCAATGAATCCTAATATTCTAAAAAGATATGGGTAAAGGTTGGAGAAGTTCAGTAGGTGAGATAAACGAGCTTACTAATAAAAATTCATAGCTATGGAATAGGAATTTATGCAACTTTTGTTTTTTTGGTTTTGGTGATGATAGCCAAGAAGTTTTTGATGAAACAGTTAAATTTGCAAAGAAACATTCATTTTTCTTCGCAGCCTTTAACCACTTAGTGCCTTTCCCAAGACAGGAGTATATAGAGATTGAAAGAAGAAAAAAGACTTTTAAGTGATAAATGGTGGTTAGATTCAAGATATCCTTATGGTAGAATTTCATTTTTACCTTTGGATCAAACCCCAGATGAACTGTCAAAAAAATGTGCCAATGCTAGAAAGAAATTCTTTGAATGGGGATCTCATTTTGAAACGAGCCCTTGTTCAATTCAAACGTAGCTTTTGATCTCAGGAATGCTCTTTTATCTTCTTGACACAAAAACTTTAACTTAAAAATGAAGTTTTAGAAAAATATGATTTACCTTATGCTGATAATTTAGATGAAATGCCAAAATAGAATTACCGTATGAAAGGAGATATAATGAATAACTCAATAGATAGTATAGCTCTTAGACATTTAAATGGAATATATATAGCTAAAAACACAGATAATAATGTTAATGAGACATTGAGTATGACAGAACTTATGACTCTAATAAAAAGTTTGAAGGCTATGGCTATATTTTTCAGTAAAGAACTGCTATTGCTATTTCAAAAGAAGAAAGAAATACAATAATTGATAAATTGAAAGCCGTTATAGAAGTAATTGAAGATTTTAAATCAGATAAGAATTACACTGTATTCTATAAAAATTTCCTGATGAAGTTATAAATATGAGCGAAGTAGATTTATATATAAATCAAATTCTTTCATTATTGATAGGATATTTACCAAGTAATAATGAAAAATATCACAAAGGGAGAGGTTGAACCTTCTAAGTTAGTTAAAGCAAGAGAATTAAATTTAGTTGATGATGAAATGATAGAAAAACTATTTGTGGACTTGTTATCAAGTAATGTAACTCTTTCAGAGCAATATTTAGATGATGTTTGTGTTTTAACTAATAATAAATCAATTAAAGAATTAGAAAAATATATGGAATATATTCAAATGAAAGAAACTCTTACAACTGTTTCAAACTATATATTGCAAAAAGAAGGAGTTTTAGTAGGAGATTTTAAACAGCAACAGATATTTTGAGATTGATAGCAAAAGATATCTGGAGCTGAATTAAATAATAAGTATATACATTTTTGCATATTTTTTTCAAGAACTGTACTAAGTCAACTAATGAATAAGCTTGAAAACTTAAAAAAATATTATGCCAGATATTAAAAGATATTCTAAAACCTTGGCATAGTTTCTTTAAGCTTTATGCTAAAAAAGATTAACTTTAATAAATACCCCTAAGGTAAGAAATGCTGTGGATATGCTGTTTGGAGATATTTCCATATGACTGAAAGAGGAAAAATCAATGAACAAATTAACAGACTTCCTACTATGTCAGAAGAAGAATTAGATAATTTTATTAAAGAATATACAGTTTTCTATGGAGACTATATAAGAGAAATTTTATCTTTTACTGAATAAAGCTAATGAAAATCAATATGAAAAATTATTGCTAGGTTTAGAAAAATTGTGTAACTAAGGTTAATACAAGAATATTATTTCAACTGTATGATAGAATTATAAATTTAAAAGCTAATAATAAAACCGTTCCTCGTCTAGTAAATAGTAAAAGGAAAATGGAGAATCTACAAGAAAGTATTAATCTATCTGATGAATTATTAAATAGAGTTCTACAAATTGTAGAAGATGGAATAAAAACACAATTAAAAAGAAAAAGGAAGTCTAGGAAAAGTCTATATTGATAGAAGTTATAAAGATATTATGTTGACTACAAGTGAAAAAGATAGCAATGTAAGTTTAAGACCTATGACAAGAGGTTCAAGAATAAAGTTTAATCCCAATGCAGAAGTTTTAAGATTTTTTTGTTGCTTGGAAAAAAATTTAGATGAGAAAACTTTAAAAAGAATTAAAATGCTTATTCTGATAGAGTAGATGTAGATTTATCAGCACTTACTTTTGATGAAAACTTAGAATTTAATGATGTAGTTGCTTACTATAATCAAAAGAAATCATATTTTGCTTTTAGTGGAGACATTACTAATGCACCAGAGGGAGCATTAGAATATATTGATGTTTTTGATTTAGAAAAACTAAAGAAAAAAAGGAGATAGATATGTCTTAATAGAAATTCGTTCATATAATGGCTATACATTCAAAGAAATAAATACTGTCTATGCTGGTGTAATGGAGTTAACTCTAAAAGAAGCCAAAGAAAAGAAAAATATGTATAGCACAGCAATTACAGAAGGCTTTCAAATTGTATCTTCTGAGAGAACAACTAATACAATTTTAGTTGATTTAGAAAAATTTGAATATATTTGGTTAGATACAAATATGGCAAGCTATATAGTTAGGTGTTATGTATGGAAATGCTTTTAAGTAATGAAGAAATACCTTATTTAAAATGATTTGCTAAGATATTTCTCAAGAAAAACAATATGTTACTATGTATGACTTATTGAAATTAAATGCTGATGCCAGAGGACTTTTAACAAAAGATAAGAAAGAAGCAGATGTCATTTTTGAAAAAAAGTGGATAATAAAAACAATTTAGCACTTGCTGATATTTTAAGCAATTACCTTTAATTTGTTCTGTAATTTGTTCTTGTGAAAAGATATATTTTTATGTTAGAATAGAAAAAAATTAGAGGTTTTTGCTGTTCAAAAGTTATTCCTACTTCTATTATTGAAAGTGGGAGGAAAGACTTCGAGTCCCTCCATTAACTTGAGTAACACACACAGCAAATGATACCTCTATTTTTATTTATCCATCTATCTTGAAACCAATACCATTGTTCTGGTTTATTTAAGATAATCTTCTCATAAACTTTTAGAAGTTTATCTGTTAAATCACTTTCATTAGTATAATTTTCAGGTGGATAATTTTCATCAATATAGATATTACAGATATTATTGCTGTCCACTTCGTTATGAATAACTATAATAGGTAATTTCTCTCATAGAAAAGAATGCTGTAAAACCTGAAGCTGTCGTCGGTAAATTAAAAAGTTTACTTTTCTCCATTGGGGTTTTCTAACATCATTTAACATAATAAAAGAAACCTTTAGATTTCTTATGCTTAAAAAGTAATTTAATATTTTGTTCTGTGAAAGAAAGTCATATTTTTTTCTTGAATCTAATTTTTATTCATGTAGGCTTCAATAAATCTATTGGGAACAGGTCTTATAATTATAAACATCTGTTCATCTATGATGGGATACATACTCATATGAAAGAAGCTATAATGTAATGTAGCTAAAACAATTCTATCATTTGTTTCTTTCAATTTTTCAAGTAGTTCTATATTGTGAATGATAGGTGGATACTTCTCAACATATTCATATATCCAAAAAGGTAATAAAAAGACTTCATAGTATTTTTATATGATTTTATAGCTATATCTTTAATTTGCTTGTCTGTTAAATTATAGTTATATTGTTCGTTTAAGATTAAATTTAGATTTCTTAACGATAGCTTTCTACCTTTTTGGAATTAAATAATATAAAAATAAACCTAGAAATTCAGAAAATTTTTAATTTGATTTTGCTAGGTAAGATTTTAAAAATAGATATAAATATTAAAAATATAAGATAGATTATAAAAATCAAATATTAGTTTCAATATTATCACAACCTTAAAATTAGCTTTAATAAGAAAATAATTCGTTGCTGAGTAAAATTTTACTCAAGACTACTGCGACGTCCATTATTGCTGAGTGAGCCTTTGTGGAGCTCACGAGACACTAATGGCAGGCAAGTAGTCGCTATATATAATAAAAGTTAATAATAATTTTTAATAAATTATTTTCTTATTAATATTTAAATCATTATAACATAAAAGAGGGAAATATGATAAATAAAGTAAAATTAGGAATAAACAATCTATATTTATTTAAAAATAATAATGATGATTACTTATTACTTGATACTGCTTTTGCCTTGCAAAAAGATAATTTTAGATGAAATCAATAAACTTATTGGTGACTACAATAAAATTAAAGTAATAGTGATTACTCACTCTCATTCTGACCATATTGGAAATTTAAAATTATTATTAGATAAAATAAAAAGAGAAGATAAAGTTGTAATAGCACATAACAATGCTAAGAATATTATGCTTACAGGAGAAAAAGTAATTCCCAATGGTTTCTATAAATTTTCAAAATATATTTCTAAAAAAATTAAAAAGCCAAGTCTTCAGGAAATTTTCAAAAAGGCTTTTGAAAACCTGACGGAAGAATACTTCAAATATGTAAACTTTTTAGATTTTAAAGATTATGAAGAATTTTTCTTTAGATAAATATGGTTTTTGAAAAACTTAAAAATTAATCTACACTCCAGGACATTCAAAGGATTCGATTTCTCTTGTCTCACAATGACAATTACTTGTTCTGTGGAGATATGGTTCAAAAATCTATGCTTTTAAATATCCTCTGATACCACTTTTTGGAGATGATATAGAAGAATTAATCAGTTCTTGGAAAAAGCCATAGCTAAAAAATTATTCAAGGATTTATCCTGCTACTTCTAAAAGCTATATCTTAAGAGAAGATTTAATTAAAAATTGGAGAAATATGAATAAGATAGAATTTAAAAATTATAAGAGGAAACGAGAGAAGTGAAGAAATAAGTGAAATCTTAAATGAAGAAGATATGGAAAAGTTCCATACAAATTAAATATATAAAGTATCCTAATCTCTTTGAATCATTGAAATTAGATGGAGTAAGGGAACCACTTATTGTCCCTGGAATAGATACTACAAAATGACAGAATGGTAGGTTTAGGAGCTTGTACCATATTTGAAGATAATATCGCTTACTTAAATTCTTTTTAGAATAAGGACAGAATACAGAAACAAGGTAAATTTCGGAAATGGCTATAAAAAGATTATAGAAGAATTAGAAAAAGAAGGGATAGACACGATTATAACAACTATTCTGGATGATAATAAAATGGCGAAAGAAATACTTACTAAACAAAGAAGAAATATGCCAATCTATGAGTTCTATAAAAAAATATAACTTTCTATAGCATAAAAAATATTAAGAAAAAAATAGCCTAGTTATAGATGATTTATATGTAACAGAATATAAAAATTTTAGAATAGAAATTAAAAATAAGACAAATAAAAATATTTTGTTGAAGACTACAAAGGCATATATAAATTTTTTGTATAAGATGAGAAAAGTTATCTCTTTCTTTGGTTATCCTGAACTACCAAAGAAAAATACTGAGATGAAATTTCTATATGTTGATATAATTGCAAAAAGATGATGACTATAGCAATACTTTTGGAAGCTATAAAACATTTACAAAGTATGGGTTGTTCTTGTGATTTCTTCATGATAGGTACTTATGAAAATTCATCACTAGATATACAACTAAAGAAAATTAAATCTTTTAAATATAAAAGTAAACTCTATAAAGTATATTATGGAGAAGATAAAAATAAGGGAAAAAGATATAAGATTCAAATTTTGGAACTTGTAAAAAGAGGTGAAATTAAATGGAACTAAAGGGCGATATAGTTAGTAATCAATGAAATTTCACAGAGTGAAATAGAAGAAATGTATATTTTAATGACCGAGTTTTACAATGATGTTGAAAAAGATGTATTTTTAAAAAGATTTAAAAGAAAAAGATTATTGTATTATTTTGAAAGATGATAAAAACAAGGTGAAAGGTTTTTCAACTCAAAAAGATAATGAACTTTACTTTAGGAAATGAAGAAATATATGGAGTATTCTCAGGTGACACAATAATAGATAAAGAAAAATTGGGGAAACTTAACTCTATTTAAAGTTTTTGCTAATTTCTTCTTCCCTTTGGAGAAAAAATACAAGAATTTCTATTGGTTTTTAATAGTCAAAGGCTACAAGACTTATACCTCTTCCAACTTTCTATAAAGAATTTTATCCCAATTATAAGACTGAAACTCCTGAGAAATTTAAAAATATAATGGATCTCTTTGGTGAAATTAAATATCCAAATGAGTATAACAAAGAAAAATGGAGTAATAGAGTACAAAGGAATAAAAGACTCATTGAAAAAAAGGAGTTGCTGACATAACTGAGAAAGAATTAAAAGATAAAAATGTTCAATTCTTTTTTAGAAAGTAATCCTAATTATGAAAAGGGGAATGATTTAGTTTGTATCACTTCTTTAAAAATTGAAAATCTAAAAGAAAAGACATTAAAAAATTTTATTCAACTAATCTATTGAAAAAAATAGTTCGTTACTAAAATGGACATCGCAGCAGTTTTAAAAACTTAAAATGCAATCTTAACTATTTTTTTCAATGAAATCATTCAAATGGGAAGGAAATCTATGTTATCAAAACTTTATCTTTATATTGTTCATAGTATATTTTTACTTTTCTACAAAAGAGTATAGAAAATATATGAATAGTAGAAATATTTTAGAGATACAAGAAAAATAAATTAAAAGAGATTTTAGAAAACAACAAGAATTTCTTTTATGGGAAAAAAATATAATTTCAATAAAATAAAAACTATTGAAGATTTTCAAAGAGAAGTTCCACTTACAACATACGAAGATTATCTACCCTATATATAGATAAAAAATGGTGAAGAACATATCCTAACTTATGAGAAGGTTAAGATGTTTGAATTAACAAGTGGCTCAACTTCTGCAAGTAAGTTAATACCTTATACTGATAGTTTAAAAAGAATTTCAAGCTGGTATAAAAAGTTTGGCTATACTCTCTATATAAAAATATCCTAGCTTAAAAATTTGGAAAAAGTTATTGAGTATCACTCCTAAAAATAGATTTTCAACATAAAGAAAAATCTGTTATTCCCATAGGCTTTGAAGAAGATAGTGAGTATTTTGGAAATTTTGAAAAACATCTAATAGACTCTATCTTTATAAATCCTAAGGACATTAAAAAATGAAAAAGATATGAATAGATTTTACTTCAAAAACTCTTTTCAGCACTTGTTACAGAAGAAAATATTAGACTTTTTCTTTTTGAGTCCTAGCTTTACTACTTTTATTAATAGAGTATTTAGAAAAAGAATTCTGAAAAAGATTTTTAAGAACTCTCAAAGAAAAAGAGAAAACAAGAAGTGAGAAAATATATAGAAAGCAAAGAATATCATAAAAATTTGGAAAAATCTAATTCTTGTAAGTTGCTGGGGAGATATGAATTCAACTGAATATCTAAAAAGATACAAGAAATCTTTCCCAATACAGTAATTCAAGAAAAAGGTTTACTTGCAACAGAAGGATTTGTTTCATTTCCTGATACCGAGAAAAATCTTTCTAAACTAAGTTTCTATTCACATTTTTTGAATTTCTATCTTTTAGATGATAATAAAATTTATAATATTTCAGAAATTGAAGCCAATAAAAAAATATGAACTTATTCTTACAACTTCTGGAGGTCTATATAGATATTGTATAGGTGATATCATAGAGGTAATTTCCATTGAAAATAATGTTCCTACATAAAATTTCTTGGAAGAAAAGGGCAGTATCTGATTTGTTTGGAGAAAAACTGGAAGAAAGTTTTTGAAAAATATAATGAAACTTACAAACAAAAAATAGATTTCTATATGTTTGCACCTAATAGAAATCACTATATACTTTTTATAAAAACTGATAGAAAAATAAATGTTCAAGATTTAGAAAATAAATTAAGAGAAAATTTTCACTATGATTATTGCAGAAAATTAGGGCAATTAAAAAGCAATAAAAAGTGTTTATATTAACTGGTCAGCCTGAAAAAGAATATATACAGGCTTGTCAAAAATAAAAATCAAAAATTAGGAAATATCAAATGACAGCACTTTCAAAAGAAAGTGGCTGGGAGAATATCTTCAATGGATATTTTCAAGAAAGTGAGGACAAATGAAGATAGCTAGCACCTGCTGAGTGCAATGCACCGTTTTAATGGAAGTTTTGAAAAAGTCTCCATTATGCACCGTTAACATTAACAACTCTGGCAGCATTAATTCCTGAAAGTTTAAAATGCTGAAGCAAAAATCTATGATGAAACTATTGAGAAAAATTCCTTTGATTTAGAAGCTGATATCATTGTTATGACTTCTATCACAGGAACATCTCAAAGATGCTATGCCTATGCAGATTATTTTAGACAAAGAGGTATCACTGTTGTTTTTAGGTGGAGTTCACCCCTCACTTATGCCAGAAGAAGCCTCTCAACATGCAGATGTTGTAATGGTTGGATTTGCTGAACAAACTTTTCCACAAATGCTTTTAGATTTTAAAAATGGAAGTTTAAAAAGAATGTATATTCAAGACAAGGAGTTTAATTTAGATAATAAGGTAATTCCTAGAAGAGAGCTTTTACAAAAAGATAAATATATTACAACGGCAACTGTTGAAGTTGTTAGAGGTTGTTCTGCTACCTTGTACTTTCTGGTGCCTATCCAACTGCCTTTGGAAGAAAAATATATAAGAGACCTATAAAGGAAGTCTTGTCTGAGATTGAAATGTTTTCAGAAAAGATTATCCTTTTCCCTGATGTAAATTTAATCGCTGATAGAGAATATGCAATGAGACTTTTAAAGAAATGAAACTTTAAATAAATATTGGATGGGACTTGTAACTTCTTCTGTGGGTATAGATGAAAATATGATTAAGACTTTTGCAGATAGTGGTTGTAAAGGTTTGTTAATAGGTTTTGAGTCTATCACACAGGAATCCCAAAGTTATATCAACAAGGGTATAAACAAGGTTGCTGATTATGCAGAACTTATGAAAAAACTTCATGACTATGGAATTTTAGTACAAGGTTGTTTCGCCTTTGGAAGTGATGAAGAAGATACTTCTGTATTTGAAAGAACTGTTGAAGCTGTTGTTAAAGCTAAGATTGACTTACCTAGATACAGTATTCTAACTCCTTTCCCTAAAACACAATTCTATGCTCAACTTGAAGCAGAAAACAGAATATTTGAAAAGAATTGGGCTATGTATGATGTGGAACACTGTGTATTTACTCCTAAGAAAATGACAGTTGAGGAATTAGAAAAAGGTACTGCTTGGGCTTGGAGAGAAACATATAGTATGAAGAATATCTTTAAAAAGACTAGCACCTTTTCACCATAGTCCTTGGATATCTCTTTACTTTTTAAAACATAGCATATAGAAAAATATGCTGATAAGTATGAACATTTCACAAGGGAAGTTATGTGTGATAACTCTGATATACCCTTTAATATTTGAAAAATAATAAAGAATTAGAAAGAAGTGAAAATATGAAAATAGATAAAATAGCAATATTAAATGATATTTCTTCAGATAATATAAATCTAATCAGTTTTTAGATACATTTACAAATTTTCACAAAAATACAGAAGATATTGAAGAATTTATATATTTTAATGAAAAATATATCTCAAAGTTTTTCAAGCTAACAGACTTGAAGAAAGAAGATTTTAGAAGATATTTTAGATATTCTTAAACTTATTAAAGATAAATCTAAAAAGAAGATTTAGATATATATGGTGAGGAAGTTGAAAGAGGAATTAATGAAGTAAATTGGCTCATAGAAGAAAAATCTTTATCAAAATATCTTTCAAGAATTTGATAATAAAAAGGTTTTGGATAAAAATTCTATAGTGAATGAATTATATAAAAATGAAGATGTTTTTCAAAGTCAGTATTTAATAAAAACTTTTTCAAATAAACTATGGAAAGAATTAGATGAAGAAACCATTGTTAATTTTTAAATGGTTTAGATTTTTACTATTTAAGTAATGAAGCATATTTTTCATTCTTCCTGCTTGTATTAGATATGGTCTTGAAAAATTTGAGGACAATGAACAACTAGACTATTTAACATTCTTTTTATCTGATAAAGAAAGAGTAAAAATGCTAATGAGAAAAATTAAAACATTAGTTGTTTCCTATCTAAATCTATTAAAAGAATTAAATTTTTCAGGCTATTTTTGAAAAGAAGAAAAAGAATGCTTGGAATTATGGAAATAGAACCTCTAATATTTAATATAAAAGTAGGAGTTGTTGCAGCAACTCCCACATAAAAGCTTAATAGCTTTTTAGATAATAGTAAAATAACTATTATCAGTACGATAAAAAGAATTTTCAACCTTTCCACCTCCTTTTAAGAAAGTTTCAAGGAGAAAAAAATGGCAAATAAATTATAACATTGACAATGTAAAATAAAGACTATAATAAAGATACGATAAAAAGAATTATAAAATGGTAAAAAGAGCTACTAATTGCAGTTAGTAGCTCTTTTTATTTATTTTTATTTATTTAATATTCTTTTTAATTCTGTTGCAACAAATTCAACATGTGGTCCTATTATAACTTGCACTGCTTCTTTTTGAAGGTTTTAAAAGACCTGGAACTAATTTCTTTATTTCAGCATCTTGAATTTTATCACTGTCTTTAACTTTTTAATCTAAGTCTTGTTGTACAGTTGTCAACTTCAACTACGTTTTCTGCTCCACCTAAGTAAGTTGCTAGGCTTTCAGCTAATGCAGTATTAGAAGTATTTATTCTTACAGCTTCTGCTTTTTCTTCTTCACTTTCTTCTCTACCTCGGAGTTTTTAAATGAAAGCTTTTATAACAAATAAGAAAAACAAAGTAGTAAATTACGAAGAAAAATTAAACCCAAAACTATTAACATAAATGGGTTATGAGCATTAGGGTTTCTTAAAGATAAGAAGAAGTCAATAAATCCTCCTGAGAAACTGAATCCCGCCATCCAGTTAAATGATGCTGCTAAGAATAGAGCAAGTCCTGTTAATAATGCATGCACTAGATATAAAAGTGGTGCAACAAACATGAATGCGAATTCTATTGGTTCAGTAACTCCTGTTAAGAAACTTGTAAATCCTGCTGCTACCATTATTGAAACTATTTTAGCTCTATTTTCTGGTTTAGAAGTTTGTATAAATGCTAAACAAGCTCCTAAAAGTCCAAACATCATTATTGGGAAGAATCCTGCTTGATACATTCCAACATGATATGTTCCTTGTAATATTTCTGGTAAGTCTGCATAAGCTCATTTCTGGGTGCTCCCCAGAATCTTCCTATATCGTTTATTCCTGCAACGTTAAACCAGAAAACTGAGTTTACTGCATGGTGTAATCCTACAGGAATCAATAATCTGTTAAAGAATCCGTAGATACCTGCTCCAATTGGTCCTAATTTAGCAATACTTGTACCAAAAGTTACTAAAGCTCCAAATATAGCTGGCCATATGTAAGTTAAGATGAAAGATACTATTATCATAACAACTGATGTTATAATAGGAACAAATCTCTTTCCACTAAAGAAAGCTAAGAATTTAGGTAATTCAGTCTTATGGAACTTATTATATAATTCCTGATATAACCCCACAAAGTATTCCAATAAATTGGTTATTTACCTTTCCAAAAGCTGCATGAACTTGTTCAGGATCTATTCCCATTATTTGTGCCACTGCACCTTTAGATAACAATGTTGTTACGATTTCAAAAGCTACCAATCCAGCAAGTGCTGCTGCTCCATCTTTATCCTTCGAAATACCATGCAACTCCAACTGCAAATAGTATTGGCATATTATCTATTACTGCCCCTGCTTTTTATTAAGAAAGCTGCTAATTGACTGTTTGCCCCCATCCAGTTGGATTCATCCAGTAACCTAATCCTAGCATTATTGCTGCTGCTGGTAAAACGGCAACTGGAACCATAAGTGCTTTTACCTATTTTTGCAAATAACTAAACATAAACTCTCCTCCTTTTATTTTAAAACGATTATAAACTAATTATATCATATTATATTTAAAGTCAATATCTTTTTGTGTTGTTTTTATAGATTTGATTCAAAAATATTCTATTTTGAATTATAAATAAACAAAAATCAAAGAAAATTTCTTTTGTTTCTCTTTGAAAACATAATATATAATAGAACTAAAAAGAAAAAGATGTGAGAGGATATGGAAAAATTAAAAACTATAAAAAGAGAATGCTCTGTAGAATTTGAAGATCAAAAATTTATTGCCTCTGTCAAACCTGTTTTTCAAAAAGAAGAAGCAGAGGAATATATAAATTATATTAAGAGTCTCCACCCTAATGCAACTCATAATTGTTCTGCTTATAAAATAAATAATAAAGGCTTAGAATTTTTTTAAGGTTGACGATGATGGTGAGCCAAGTGGAACAGCTGGTAAACCTATGGGAGATATCATAAACTATATGGAAGTAACTAACTTAGTTGTTATTGCTACTAGATATTTTGGTGGAATTAAATTAGGTGCTGGTGGTCTGGTTAGAAATTACGCTAAGACTGCTAAACTTGGAATAACTGAGGCAGAAATTATAGATTTTGTTAACAAAGTTGACTTACTTTTTGGAAATTCCTTATGAAAAGTTAGGGGAAATAGAAAAGTTATTAAAAAGATTACGAAGCTGAGGTTATAGATAAGTCATTTTTTTAGAAAAGATAATTTTTAAAGTTAGAATAAATGAAGAATTTTCTAACTAATTTAGAAAACTATCCATATGTAAAACTTAATAGATTTATAATAAAAAGTATAGTTCGTTACTGAGTAGATTTTAGAAAATTTTCTTTGAGAAATTTTAATAAATTTTAGTTATATATAGCGATTATTGTTAGCCTATAATGTTTCTAGAGCTCCACAAAAGCTCTTTTCAACATTATAGGACGTCGCAGTAATCCTATTAAAACTATTAGTTGTTTACTCAAAGAAAATTTCTAATGATAAATTATAGGGTAACTCACTTATTTTTACTTTTAAATTAAGATTATGTCTTGTAACAACCCCTTAATATTGTATTAATTTTGTTCCTCCATTTTGTCATAAAATATATTTGGAAATTTTTCCTATTGTTTCTCTACACTCCAAGTTTGACATGGCACTTGTCAGAACAACTAAGATATATGCTCTATCATTTATCCAGATAATTCCTCCATCATTTTCTAAATTATCTAAATCTCCACACTTATGTGCAATCTTTATATCACTTGGTAAGTATCTTTGTAATCTTTCAGACTGCTGTTGTTGTAACAGAATATCTAAGATTATTTCACTAGTTTCTTCATTAATTAATTTTCCTTCATAGATAAGTCTTTAACAATAAGGCTATATCATCAGAAGAAGTGTAGTTATCATAACCTTTTTCTTTAGCATTTGAATCCATCATTTTTTTCTTTGTAAAAAGTTTCTTTTTAAAGCTAAATTTCTTCCTAAAGCATTAATATTTTCCATAGTCAATAAGTCTATTAAAATATTAGTAGCTTCGTTATCACTTCACAACAATCATAAGCTTTTGCTAATTCTTTTAAACTAAATTGATGTCCTGAGTCTAAGACTTTCAAAATCCCATCTCCTCCAACTCTCATAGAATCAGTTAGAATTATTTTTTTGAGAAAGTGAAAGCTTAGCTTCAGAAACTTGTCTCATTAATTCTGCTAGTATAAGAAGTTTTTATCATACTAGCTGACAAAAACTTTTTATTTCCATCTATAGAGAATGCTATATTTTTTGTCTAAATCATAGAAACTTACAGAAACCTGTCCCTTTTACTTCTGAAATAATTTTTCAATTTCTTTTTCCACTCTGTATATTTTTTTCCCATAATCTTCTCCCTATATTCTCTATTTTTACTATGACATCATTTTTAATATTTGACCTATTCCTATTCCACAGAAATTTCCAACTGCTGCTCCAAGAACTCCCATAAGTACTCCTATTCCTGCATAAGATGGATTATAAGCTGAAGCAACTATTGGTGCAGATGCTGACCCTCCCTATATTTGCAAGTGAAGCTGTTGAAACCATACATAGATCCCAATGGAAAAATTTTTGAAATTATAAACATAAGAACAACATGTATTACTAATATAAATAATCCATAAACTATCCACATAGGTGCTGTCAACAAATCTACAACTGATGCTGTTGAAGCTAGTAAAGAAACAACTGCATATAGATATACAGTAGATAACTCTTCAACTGCTGGAAGTTTTCCAAGAGGTGTTAAAGCACATACAAGTCCTAGAACAGTCACAAACACAGTAGTCATAGTTCCCTTGTCAAACATTGCTAAACCTACTGATGAAAAAGCATTGTTAAGATATGCTCCTACCATTTTGAGAAAGTGCTGAAACCATTAGAGATAATCCAATTAAAAATACCCAGTCTGCTGCACTAGCAGTTTTCTTTTCTTTTTGAACTTCTTTAGCAGCTATATCTGCAATTTCTTGTAATTTAGAAGTATCTGCCTTAGTTGCATTATCCCATTTAGAAGAATAACGAACCATAAGAAGAAGTAGAGCTATCCAAAGTGAATAACATACAGTATCAAGTGCCAATGCACAACTATATGCTCCAGCATCTACTGGTAAAGCTGCTTGCATTGCTGCCATATTTGCTGATCCTCCAACCCAAGAAGCATAAAGAGCTGCTACTGCTCCCCAAACATTTTCTCCTAAAAAACTTTTAAAAATTGGATATCCTATAATAAAACCTACAAATAATGTAAATGAACAAGCTAAAAAGATAGCTACCATTCTTCCACCTAATTTTGCAAGTTTTCTAAAATCACAACGAAGAAGCATTACAAAAATCATTGCATACAATAAATTATTTTTTTCAATACACTATATGCTTTTGAACATGCTTCAGAGTCAAAAAGTCCCATAGTGCAAAAAAGCCATATTTAAAATATAAATGAAAACCAACGCAGGAACTATATTAAAAATTTTCCATTTTTGAATATTTTTCCAGTAATAATAAGCAACCTGCAAGACACATCAAAAAGCAATATAAGTAAAACCATTAGTAATAACCATATGTAACCTCCTTTTACTTTTTCTAATCTATGTATTTTATTCCATTTATAGCTTTAATTCCAAGACCATAGTCATCAGAAACTATTATTTCTTTTTCATTGAAAAATAGCTCCTCCTACAACTGGATCTTTCAGAACAAAGAACAGGGCCATCTAAATCTATCTTTGTTATAATTTGTTTAGCACAAGCTAAATGCACTGCTGCATTTACACTCACCTTGCTTCAAGCATACAACCAATCATACATTCTACACCTAATACTTCGCCATACTTATAATTTTTTTAATGCATTATAAATTCCACCACATTTCATAAGCTTTGATATTGATTAGGTCTGCTGCTTTCATCTCTAATATTTTAAATGCATCTTCAGGAGAGAATACACTTTCATCTGCAAGAACTGGAACATTTGCATATTTAGTAACATAAGCTAAACCTTCAAAATCATATGCTTTTACAGGTTGTTCCACTAATTCTATATCTAAACCTTTTATCTTGCATTTGATTTAAAAGTTTTATAGCTTGTTTTGGTGTCCAAGCTTGATTGGCATCTATACGAATTCTATAATCCTTACCTATAGCTTCACGAATAGCACTAAGTCTTGCTACATCTAATGTTGGATCTATACCAACCTTTACTTTTTAAAGTATCGTATCCTCTTTTTATAGCATTTATTGCATCTCTTGCCATCTCTTCAGGAGGATTAACACTGATAGTTATATCTGTTATCAATTTTTACGACTTCCACCCTAGCAACTTATGTACAGGAATTTTATGAAGTTGTCCATATAAAGTCCCAAAGTGCTATATCCACTGCTGCCTTAGCACTAGTATTTTTTTACTATACAGGAATTTAAATCTTTCATAAGATTTTCAAAATCATCAACATCTCTACCAACTATAGTTTTTATAATATGATCTTTTAAAAGCTCCTATTATTGCTCCTGTAGTATCTCCAGTTATTGCTCCTGTTGGAGGTGCTTCACCATAACCTATATTCCCTGTATCTGTATGAATTTCCACACAACATCTTCAACACTATTTACAGTACGTAGAGCTGTTTTAAATGGTACTCTTAAAGGAACTGAAATGATTCCTAATTTTTACTTTTTGTAATTTTCATTTTCTCAACCTCCTTATAAGAAAAAGCCCACACAAAAAGCACAGAACCTCTCCCCTGTGATTTTGCTGGGACTCAAATTGTTTCTTGATCTCATTTTTAGCTCACACAAAATGAAGCAGCATGATCTTAATTATATATTATCAAAGTTCTATTTGTCAATTATTTTTATTAAAAAAACTAAAAATTAAACATTATATTTTTATTTAATTTTAAAGGAGAAATTATTTTTCTATTAAAAAACTTTGTAAAATAAAGACTATATATGGTATAATTGCTAGTAGTAGTATTATAAATAAAGAGGTGATTCAATGGAAGCTATATTATTACCTTTAGTGGTAATGTTTTTTATATTAGTTCTTACTCTTGGAGTAGACAGAGCTTTCAAGGCAATCTTACCATTAACTATTATAGGAATTTTTAGTTTATTTTTGGTTGGGATATTTTTAAATATGCTTTTCTATTTATACTATTTATAGTATTTCTTATCTTTTTCCTTATATTCAAAGTATTGAAAAAGCTACTACATCTTCTAATACTTACAGAAGAACTAGAACTCAAAATGATGATTTCTTTGGTGGGTATAGAAATAATACTAGTAGTAATAACAATTCAAATGGAACAAGAGAAAACAATACTTATAGTGATACAAGATATTATGGAAACTTCCGTACTAGAGAAGAAGCTGAAGAATTTTTAGAAATATCTTTGGTGGTGGCTTTTGGTACAAATGGTAACAATGGAACTTATAATAACACAAGAACCAATGGTACTTTTCACTCAAGAAGAGGCTGAAGAATTTTTAGAAATATCTTTGGAGACAACTTTGGCGGTACTTATGGTGGTACTACCTATGGTGGTAACACTTATGGCAACTCTTCTGGTGGCTATAGACAAGGTGGTAGCTATCAAAGAACAGGTACTTATACAAGTAATAGAAGTAGATATTATCGTATTTTTGGGGAGTCAAAGATGGAGCAAGTCAAGAAGAAATTAAAAAGGCTTATCGTCAACTTGCAAAAGAGCATCACCCAGACAAGTTTGTAAATGCATCTGATAGTGAAAAAGAAATTCCATGAAAAATAAAAATGAAAGAAATAAACGAAGCTTATGAAAAATCTAAAAATCTAATTATATAATGGAGGATAAAATGAAAGCGATTATTATGGCTGCTGGAAAGGGTACAAGAATGAAATCTGACTTACCTAAAGTTGTTCATCTTGCTCATTCTAAACCTATGATTATCAGAATCATAGATGCTCTAAATGCTCTTAATACAGAAGAAAATGTATTAATACTAGGGCATAAGAAAGAAAAAGGTTTTAGAAGTTTTAGGACCTGATGTGAGTTATGTTGTACAAGAAGAACAATTAGGAACAGGTCATGCTGTTAAAACAAAGCTGTGCCTAAACTAGAAAAACTATCAAGGTGATGTTCTTATAATTAATGGAGATATCCCTTTAATTAGAAAAGGAAACTTTAATAGATTTCTACAACGAATACAAAAAAGAAAATGCTGATGCTATAATTTTATCGGCTGTCTTTGAAAAATCCTTTCAGTTATGGAAGAGTTTTTAAAAAGATGGAAACAAAGTTTTAAAGATTGTTGAAGAAAAAGAAGCTAATGAAGAACAAAAAAAGATAAAAAGAAATCAATGCTGGTGTCTACATCTTTAAGTCACAAGACTTAGTTAAGGCCTTAGCTCAAATCAATAATAATAATGAAAAAGGTGAATATTATATAACTGATGTTATAGAAATTCTATCAAAATGATAATAAGAAAGTTATTTCATATTCTCTAGAAGATAGTATGGAAATTCAAGGAGTAAACTCAAAGTTGAGCTAGCACTTGTTTCAAAAAGTGCTAAGAGAAAGAAAAAAATACTGCTCTTATGGAAGAAGGGGTTATCTTAATAGACCCTGCTAATACATATATAGAAGATGAAGTAAAAATAGGTAGAGATACTACTATCTACCCTAATGTTACTTTACAAGGAAAATACAGAAATTGGTGAAAAACTCGTGAAATATTATCAGGGTACTAGAATCATAGATAGTAAGGTATATGATAATGTTAGAATAGAAAGCTCTGTCATTGAAGAAAAGTATAGTTGAAAAACGGAGTAACTATCGGACCTTATGCACATTTAAGACCCTAAATCTCATTTAAAAGAAAATGTTCATATAGGTAACTTTGTTGAAAACTAAAAATCTACCCTTGAAAAAGGAGTAAAAGCTGGGCATTTAACATACTTAGGAGATGCTCATGTTGGTGAAAAACTAACATAGGTGCAGGAACTATAACTTGTAACTATGATGGTAAAAATAAATTTAAAAACAGAAATTGGTAAAGAAGTTTTTATAGGAAGTGACACTATGCTTGTTGCTCCTGTAAGTATTGGGGATAATTCCTTATCGGTGCTGGTTCGGTTATAACTAAGGATGTTCCAAGTGACTCTCTTAGTGTTGAAAGAAGTAAACAAATAATAAAGGAAGGGTGGAAAAATAAGATGATAAATTTTAATAACGTTAAAAATTTTCTCTGGAAGTTCAAATGTGGAGTTGGCAAGTAGAATTGCTGAAAAATAGGTTTACAACTAGGAAAGGCAGAAATTCAAAGATTTAAAGATGGAGAAGTCTATATTGAAATTGGAAGAAACTGTAAGAGGTAGAGATGTCTTTGTTGTTCAATCTACTTCAGAACCTGTAAATGAAAAATCTTATGGAACTTTTAATATTTGTTGATGCACTAAGAAGAGCTTCAGCTAAGACAATAAATGTTATTATTCCTTACTATGGTTATGCTAGACAAGATAGAAAGTCTAAACCAAGAGAACCAATCACATCGAAACTTGTTGCTAACTTATTAACAACAGCTGGTGTTAATAGAGTTATAACAATGGATTTACATGCTGATCAAATTCAAGGATTCTTTGATATCCCTGTTGATCATATGCAAGGATTACCATTAATGGCAAAATACTTTAAAGAAAAAGGTTTCTACGGAGATGATATAGTAGTTGTTTCTCCAGATGTTGGTGGAGTTAAAAGAGCTAGAAAATTAGCTGAAAAATTAGATTGTAAAATAGCTATCATCGACAAAAGAAGACCTAAACCTAATATTGCTGAAGTTATGAACCTAATTGGAGAAGTTGAAGGAAAAATCGCTATATTTATAGATGACATGATAGACACAGCAGGAACTATAACTAATGGTGCTGATGCAATAGCAGCAAGAGGAGCTAAAGAAGTTTATGCTTGTTGTTCTCATGCTGTTTTCTCAGATCCAGCAATAGAAAGACTAGAAAAATCTGCTTTAAAAGAAGTAGTTGTAACAGACTCAATAGCATTACCTGAAAGAAAGAAAATAGACAAAGTTAAAGTAATATCAGTGGACTCTGTATTTGCATCTGCAATAGACAGAATAACTAATAATAAATCAGTTTCAGAATTATTTGAATAATGGAAAAAAATATCTTAAGATAGATAATATATCTGATATTAGTGATGATAAGTGGACTGAACTAACGAGTGAATTAAAAAAAGGTTCACTTATTATCTATCCAACTGACACTGTCTATGGTCTAGCTTCTATTGTTACTAATGAACAAAGTATTAATAATATATATCTTGCAAAGAGTAGGAGTTTTACTTCTCCTCTTATTGCACTTTTAAGTTCTGTTGATAAAGTTGAAGAAGTTGCTACTATCTCTGATGAAAATAGAGAAATCTTAGAAAAGTTAGCTCATGCTTTTTGGCCAGGTGCTTTGACTGTTATACTTAAAAAGAAAAAAGCATATTCCAAGTATTATGGTCTCTGGTGGAGATACTATTGGTGTGAGAATTCTAACTTAGATTTAGCTATTAAAATTATTGATTTAGCTGGTGGTATTTTAGCGACAACCAGTGCTAATATCTCAGGGGAGGCCACTCCTAAATCATATAATGAATTGTCAGAAGCTATAAAATCAAGAGTTGATATTTTAGTGGATGGTGGCGAATGTAAACTCGGTGAAGCCTCAACTATAATTGACCTGACTTCTGATGTTCCTAAAATACTTAGAAATGGTGCAATATCTACAGATGAAATTACAAAATAATAGGGAGAGTGAGGTGATAAAAATGAAGGGTACAAGAGTTAATCCAACTGCCTTAAGTCCTATGGAAATGAATAATATGTCTTCTATGATGGGAATGATGAACTCTATTCAAAAAAATAGGAAAAGGTAAAAAGAAAAATATACAATACAATTAGATAAAAACGATAAAAAAACTTCTTGTTAGATTCATTAATGAGGCTAAGAAACAATTTTTCTGATACAGCTTCTAACAGTCAATATGCAGGAGTATATAATTTTCTAAATTATATTACTGATGTTGCTTCTAAAAAGGAAAGTACTGAAATTAAAATGAGCTATGAAGAACAAGATTTCGTTAAGAGAATGCTACAAGATTCTGTAAGAGGAATGGAAAAAAATGCAATTCTTCTGGTATCAATTTATCAGAAAAATTCACTGTTAAAACTTTTAACAAAAGCAATACAGAGAATTATTAAAGAAATTTTAACATTAAAGAAAATAAGTATAAAAAGATAACTGGCGAAGACGAATGACGAATTTTATCGTTAAGTGCTATGTTAGTGAGCGTCAAAAAGCAAAGTGTTTGAAGCTGATTTATCAGCAAGTTTTGCTTTTTAGCGAACGATTAGCACTTTTAGATTAAAAATTCAGTCTCAGTCAGAGACAGTTTCTTTTGAGGATGTCATTCGTCCTCATTTATTTCGTTTAGTCTCTTCTCAAGTAAGAGACAGTTACTTTTTAGTATTTATAATAAAAAATTACATAGTAGATGTACTAGCAAAACCATCTTAAAAACTAGACTTGGGTGTAAGTCCCTTTTTATTTGTAAAATATTATATAAAAAGGACTTTCTTAATTTTCAGTTTTTATCTCAACTATTGTTAGCTCATAAATATTTTTCGAGCTCCACAAAGGCTCTCCAAATATTTATGGACGTCGCAGTAGTTTTCGTTTAAAAGTTTATTTAATAGACTTTTATATAATATTTTTAAATTAATCAGCTATAGGTATGGGAGGAAAAATGGGTATAAGGTATAGTAAGGTAGAAGGAAAATTTCAAAGAGAGATAGTGCTCTTAAAAATCTTTTTCCTTGTGCTTTATGGAAAATGTAGTTTCTGTAACTACATAGAAGATAACTCAAACAATGAGGAAGAAATTAATGAAGTTAATTTGGAAGTTTTAAAGGAAATAACAGGAGAATTTGGAATTTTAGAAGTTATAAATTCTGGTTCTGTGTTTGAGATTCCTAAGAAAAACTTTTAGAAAAAAATTAGAGAAGTCGTTTATGAAAAAGATATTAAAAATCTTGTATTTTGAGATTTTCTATTCTTATCTTTCTCGTTTAGATGAAATTATTAACTATTTCAATGAAAAAGAAAAAGTTGAAATCAGGTTTAGAACGGGGATAGAAAAGTTTTGACAACGATTTTAGAAGGAATGTTTACAAGAAAAATATTCTCTTAGATGAAAAGAAGATAAAAGAATTATCTGAGAAAATATATTCAGTCTGTCTTTTAATTGCAACTCAAGGACAGACAAAAAGAAATGATAAAAATGATATTGAAACGGGCTTAAAGTATTTTAAAGGCTATAACAATAAATGTTTTTGTAGACAATGGAACTGTGGTAAAAAGAGATGCTGAGCTTGTTAAATGGTTTGTACAAGATATGAAACATCTTTTTGATAATGATAGAGTAGAAATTTTAATAGATAATAAAGATTTGGGAAGGAAAAATAATTAATAGAACTATAAAAATAATTGTCAAGAAAAACCCCTACTTTAACAGTAATGTTGAGGTAGCTCGAATTTAAAACTAGGAAAACCGTAAAGACAAATCAAACCACAAAGTAATTAGAAATGATAGACTTGATGGTGGCGAAAGCAGAAAAATTGATTTGTATGTCCTAAGATGAAAAAAAGTTATAATTTAAAAATAGTCTTTTTATTAGTGCAACCTATTTTAATTATAATTCTAAGGAACTCTGTTTATAAAAAGGTAAAAAGATAGTAAACAGTAAGGTTAATCGGTGTTTAGTTACCAATACTCTAAGGCAGAAGCTATGAGTAAGGTTCAACGACTAGGAGATTGAGTCTCCCTTTTAAAAGAAGATAACCATAAATAATAAATATGGGAAAAGTAAAACCACAAGCAGATATATTGACATGACTTTATATCAAGGGTGGAAGAAAAAATATTCGGAGCTTATTAAGAGCTTAACAAATAGTCTACGCTTATGTGAAAGCATAAGAGGTCTACTCGTGAGAGAAAGACTGCTTTTAAGAGTTGCGACTTAAAGTGAATACACAAAAAAATCTATTAAAATGAATAAAAATAAATTGATTTTTTTCAATAAAATTAGTGTAAAATATATACATCAAAAAGATAAAAGTGAGGTGTATATATGGAGAGTATAGTTTATACATTTATAGGTACAAAAGATAAGACTTAAACCTACAAAAGAACAAGAAATATTATTATGGAAATCAGCTGGCTGTTCGAGATTCATATATAACTGGGCTTTGGATAAACAAATTGACAATAATAAAAAAAGGCAATAAGTTTATAAACGATAAGGTTTTAAGAAGAGAAATGACTAAGTTAAAAAAGAAGAAGACTTTAAAATGGTTATGCGAAGTAGGAAGTAATGTCTTAAAACAAGCAGTGAAAGATTTATGCCTAGCTTATAAAAAATTTTTTCGATAAAAAAGCAGGTTTTCCTAAATATAAAAATAGAAAAAGTAATATAAGTTTTTTATGTAAATTATGAATCTATGAAGAAAAACTCAAAATGGTGTTCAATGTGAAAAAGTTAGGAAAAATTAAAACTGCTGAACCATTACCAGAGTTATTAATAGAAGAAAAACATTATCTTAATCCTCATATTAGTTATGATGGTAAATATTGGTATATAAGCTTTTTCTAGAAAAAAATAGAAATACATAAAACTGAACATAATAACACTACAGTAGGAATAGATTTAGGAATAAAAACTTAGCGACTTGTTCTAATGAAAAAGTTTATAAGAATATTAATAAAACTAAAAAGTAAGAAAAGTTAAAAAGAAGTTAAAAAGACTACAAAAAAAGTTAGTAAAAAAATATCTTATAAATAAAGATGGAAAAAATTTATAAAAACTAAAAAAATATTATTAAATTAGAAAGAAAGATAAAAATTAATAAATAGAACTTTAACTAATATTAGAGTCAATCATACTCATCAAGTAACAACAGAGATAGTGAAAACCAAACCATCAAAGATTGTTATAGAAACATTAAGAGTAACTAATATGTTAAAAATAAGCATCTTTCTAAGGCAATATCAGAACAAAGTTTTTTTATAGATTTATAAGTTTTATAGAATATAAATGTAAATTATATGGAATAGAATTAGAGAGTACCAACACTTTTATCCAAGTTCAAAGAAGTGTTCACATTGTGGAGCTATCAAAAAGATTTAAAAACTAAGTGATAGAATTTACCATTGTGAATGCTGTGGACTTACAATAGATAGAGATTACAATGCCTCACTAAATCTAGCTAATTACAAAATTAGTTAATAAATATATATTAAAAAATGTACTGTACGATACACAGGAATTTAAGTCTTTGGAGAGTTACAAAAACTAGAGTAGCTTTATTGAAGTATTTTCAATAGCCAAATAGAACTTGTTGAAAAAGAAAGTTGATATAGTGATAGTCAATATAATATTAGTTTATTTTTATTTAATAGACTTTTGTATCGGGGTTTTTGAACAATGATGCACAATATTTTTCTTTGGTTTTTAATGTTAGTAATTAATTTTTCTTGTATACTTTTTGCTTTATAGAAAGTTTGGTAAAATAGGGCTTTATATTTGGGTACCTATCTCAACAATTTTAGCAAATATACAAGTTGTTATCTTGGTTAATCTTTTTGGTATGGAGGCAACTCTTGGAAATATCCTATATGCTGGTGGTTTCTTAATCACTGATATTTTTAAGTGAAAACTATGGTAAAAAGCTGCAAATACAGCTGTAAAAATTGGATTTTTTTCTCACTTGTTGCAACAACTTTAATAATGCAATGTGCTATACACTTTAAACCTCTTGATGTTCCTGAAGGTTTAGCTATATTTGAAAGTGTAAAAAGTATATTCTCGTTATTACCAAGATTAGCTATAGCTTCACTTATTGCATATTTAATTTCTCAATTCCATGATGTTTTGGTTATATGAAAAAAATCAGAGAGAAATTTCCTGCTAAAAAAATTCATTTGGATTAGAAATAATGGAAGTACAATGCTAAGTCAACTTATAGATAACTTAGTGTTTACAACTATCGCTTTCTATGGAGTATATCCAGTAGATGTTATGTTTAATATTTTCTTATCAACATATATAATTAAATTTATAGTTGCTATCTCATGACACACCATTTATCTATCTTGCTGATAAGATGTTCAGAGATAAAAAGATACCTGAAGATATTTTAGATAATATATTATCTAAATATTGACTTTTTATACATTTTAGATAATATATTATATATGAATATAAATTTTTTTAAATATGAAAACACCAAAAGAAATACAATTAGAAATAGCAAAAAAATATTAGAAAAAGAAGAAAAGAATTAAAATTAACACAGGAAGAATTTTCAAAAAAAGTCAGGGGTGAGTTTTGGTTCAATAAAACGTTTTGAAAAATACTGGGGAAATTTCTCTTTTTCTCTTATAAAAAAATTGCTATTGTTTTAGGTTGTGAAGATGAATTTTTAAACTTATTTCAACAAAAAAACAATATAGTTCTATTGAGGAGATAATAAATGAACAAGATTAAGTCTCTACAAGTTTTCTATAATGAAAAAAAGGTTGGAAACACTAGCTTTAATGAAAAAAATAATATTGTGGCTTTTTGAGTATGATAATGAATGGATAAATAATGGTTTTTCAATAAGTCCATTTAGTCTTCCTCTAAAAAACAAGTTTTTTTATTCCCAAGATTGATCCTTTTGATGGTCTATATGGAGTTTTTTCTGATAGTCTTCCTGATGGTTGGGGAAGATTGCTTGTTGATAGAATGTTAAATTCTCAAAAATATAAAACCCAAGAGAGATTAGCCAAATAGATAGACTAGCTATAGTTGGTGAAACAGGAATGGGAGCTTTATCATATAAGCCAGAATATAATCTTTTTAGAAGATAAAGATTATCAAGAAGATTATGATAATCTAGCTTTATCTTGTAAAAAATTTCTAAATACAGAACACTCAGCTGACTTTAGATAATCTTTTTAGATTAGGAGGTTCATCTGGAGGAGCAAGACCCTAAAAATTCTAACAAAAATTGACAATGAAGATTGGATTATAAAAGTTTCCTTCTTCATTAGATGATAATAATATAGGGGAATTAGATATCTATATTCTGTCTGTGCTAAAAATGTAAGATTGATATACCTGAAAACAAAACTTTTTCCTTCTAAAAATATCATCAGGTTATTTTGGGATAAAAAAAGATTTGACAGGAAAAAAATTATCAACGGGGACAATTAGAAAAACTACATATGATTTCTGTGAGTGGATTACTAGAAACTTCTCATAGAATTCCCAATCTTGACTATAATGATTTAATGCAACTTACTTTTAAATCTTACTAAAAAGTTTTGAAGAAGTGGAAAAAGCTATTTAGGTTGATGTGCTTCAATGTTTTTTCTCATAATAGAGATGACCATTCTAAAAAAATTTTTCATTTATTTACAATGAAGATCTAAACAAATGGGAACTTTCACCAGCTTATGACTTAACTTATAGTTATTCAATAAACGGAGAACATGCGACAACAATCAATGGAAATGGAGTAAATCCTAGTTTAAATGATATATTAAAAGTTGCTGAAAAAGATTGGTTTGGATAAAAAGAAAGGCTGAAAAAGATTGCTATTGAAATAAGAGAAACGTAAGAAAAAGATTTGGAAATATTTTTATCAAAATAAATTTAGAACAAGGATTGAATTCTGGTTGTATAATAAATGGTGTTGATAGAAGAATTTTCTATCAATGCCATTTTTATTATAGAGAATTTTCAGTCCTTATACTCAAAAATCTCTCTTAAATGTTGGGCTAGATTTTTATTTTTATCTTATTCAAATTGAACAACTAATGAAGCATCATGAACAACTTTATTTTTGTCTATCCATAGAAGCAACAGCTCTTATAACCTCATTGTCCACTTCTTGATGGAACAAATGCAAATACTCCATTGTCATCAGTGAAATACTCTTAAACTTGTCTTAGGGAGCTCTTTATTAGCTGTCCCATGTATTATTAGTCATATCCATCTTTACCATTTATAAAGTCTACATCTACTCTTGCATTCTTTATGGGATTTCCATCTTTATCAACAAATTTTGCTCTGAAATACATTTTCTTTCCAAGCATTAACTGGATTTACTAAAGGAACTATTTCATTGTATCCAGGAGCTACTCTTTGATTGTAGTCTGAACCTGCTGAATCTTTTAGTTATTATTAATTTTTCTACTGGATTGAATGTATATCCTTCGTCTTTAGTGTTTCCACTATCCATTACGAATACCCAGCTTCCTCCACCTTTTAATCCATCTTCCATAGAGTAAAACTGCATCTAGTGCTACATATTGTCCTTTAGCTGTTTTTATAGTTCCAACTTTTAACTTTAGATAATAAATCTGTTTTTACTCCATCATGAACTACGAAGAATGCTTTTAGGTAAAGATGTTTTACCATCAACTGTTGCAATACTTATAGGTTCTGCTTCTGGTCCTTCTGCAGGGTGAGCTAAAATAGCTTTCATTTTAACTTCTTTTTGATTACTTGCATCTAAATTAGATGTGTAAAGAAAATGATCATGTGCAAATAGATTTGCTGCTAATAAGATACTCCCAATTAAAACTAAACTTTTTCTTTTCATAATGATACCTCCGAGTAATATGTATCATCCTAACCTTAATTATAATTTTTATAATAAAAATTTTATTATTTTTTTCTAACATTAATTCTTTCCATTCTCCGAAGTCAAAGCTTGCAGTTGCTTTTATCCCAGTTAGCTTTTTCAGCAGCTGTTAAAGCAGGTCCTTGCTAGCAACGTGTCCTTCTCCAGCATTGAAATATACTTCATATTTTTCAGTTGCAGGTTTTAGCATAGTTATGCTTCCTTTAGCATCTAATTTCCTTTGTAGATAATTTCTTTTCCTTTGAAAGTTTCTTCTGGTCCATTGTATGCCTTATCTTTAACAGATTATGATTTCAACACCTTCTCCTGAAGCTCCATTTGAGAAAACCACCTTCAATATACACAGTTCCATCTCCATTATCATCAACAGAAATTAATGGTGCATGCAAATGCAATAACTGACATTAAAACTCCAATAACTAAAACTAAAAACTTTTTCATTTTGTCCTCCTATTATTTCTTTAGTGCTTCTATTAAAGTTATCTGTATTTTCTTTTAAATGCTTTTAATATAGCTTCTGGATCCATTTTTCCCATCTTTATCCATAGGTATATCTAAAGTATTTATAATAACAAACTCTCCACCAGCATCTTTCAATGCTTTTATAACATTTTTTTCTTTTAACCATCTATCAGAGATAACAACTTTTATTCCCTTATCTCTCACTAAGTTAGCGATATTTTCTGCAGTTATACTGTCATAGTCAACATATTCTGCATATATTCATATCATTTAAGAAATATTGTAAATTTTCACTTAAAGATATAACTGAAGGATTATCAACTGAAAGTAATTTTTCATTTGCTTCATTTTCAAGTTTTAATAGATCATTAGTGAATTTATTTACATTCTTTTCTATCTTAGCTTTATTTTTGAGGGTATAATCTTATTAAATCTCTAGAGATAATATTTACCATTCTAACTAGATTTTTACTACCTGTCCAAATATATGGATTAACTTCTCCATTTGAATAATCACTAAAGAATATTGTTGTCATTTTTTCATCATAAGGATAGCTTGCATCTATCTCAACAATATTTATTTTATTCATTCTTGCTTTTCCATAGATTACATCTTCAGGCCAAACTTTTGCTATATCTACAACTGCTTGAGCTTTTTAGCAACTGATAAGTCAAAACCTTCTTCTTTATAGCTTCTTTTTGACATAGTCATAGATATGTCTGAACCAAAGGAGTGTAAACTTTTATATCTGTTCCCTTAGTTAAGTAACTAGTCAAAGAATATAGAGGTTGTATAGATGTGATTACTATGTTTTCAGCAAAAACTAACTGTACCTAAGACTAACATTAAAAATAAATAGTAATATCTTTTTCATTCTATTCTCCTTCTGCAAAAGTTTCTAAATAACATTCTGACAATAACTGTAATAATAAAGATAGCTGATGAAATCATTATTATTGCTCCACCTGATGGAATTGATATATCAAAATGTATTGGTAAATACACTCCCTAACAGACAGCTAATAAGGGCAAAAAGTACTGAGTAGCTTACAAAAACCTTTTTATAGACTTTGATAAGTTCTTTGCTGCTGCTGCTGGTATCAATAATAAGGCTTCAACAAGTATAGATCCTACTATTTTTTTACTGAGGCTATTGTAATAACTGTGACAATTATAATAAAAATATATTCTATTAATTTTACATTTACACCTCTTACTATTGCTAGATTTGGATTAAAACTTACTAATAACATTCTATTTAGATATGGTACTAAAACAAAAACCAATTATAATTGCTGATACAACTAAGATGTATATATCAGTATCATTTACTGTAAGTATAGAACCAAATAATATACTTTCTAAGGCATGTGAATTTACCTTAGCTGATACATAGATAAGAAGTGATCCTCCTAAAGCTATAGAAATCGAAAGAAAGACTCCTATTAAAGTATCTGAGGACATCTTTGTTCTATTCTTTTGTGTAATTGATAATCAATCCAAATAATATACAATATGTAAAAAGTGAAATATATGGTGCTGAAAAAGGTTCTCCTAATAGTACCCTCTATAGCTATTCCTGTCATAGCAGCATGTCCTACTGCTTCTGGAGAAGAAAGCCATTTTCTTTGTAACTACCATAGTTCCTATTCCTCCAAGTATTGATCCTATAAGCAATGCACATATCATAGCATTGATAACGAAACCATACTTAAAAAGAAGCTGGAATACTACCTTGCTCAGCTAAATTTATTAAGAAATTTCTAAAAAGTTTCTAACATTTTCTCCCTACATTACCTTTTTCTTTACTCAAATATTCTCATAATTTTATCTCTTTTTAATTCTTCTTGGATCTCCACTGAATATCATTCTTTCTTTATACAAGTAACAGTGTCTGCTAACTCTTTTACCTGTGCTAGATTATGGTGTATCCAAAGAATTGTTATACCTTCTTCTTTTTAATTCTTTTATAATTTCTTTGAAATATTCTTCTCCTGCCTTATCTATACCAGTCAAAAGGCTCATCTAAAATTAAAAGATTAGGGTCTTGGGAAAAAGAGCCTGAGCTAATAGCACTCTTTTGTCTTTCTCCACCTGATAGATTTCCCCAATAATCTTTTTCTTTTCATAAACTCCTAATTTTTTAGAAGATTATCAACTGTCTCTTTATGTTTTTAGATATACCAAGGAAACAAGGTCTAGTTTGATTAGTCATAGCCATGAAATCTTCCACAGTAATAGGTAAAAGTCCTTTCAAAAATCTAAAAACTTGAGGAACATATCCTATCACTCTATCTTTTTTTCATATTTCATCTCTATACTACCTGTAAAAGGCATTTGTCCAAGTATACATCTTAAATAGTGAAGTTTTTCCTCCACCGTTAGAGACCTCACAAGACAATGTACTTCTCCTGCTCTTAACAGTCAAATTAATATTCTCTAAAAATCTCATTTCCTGATAGCACTAAATTTAAATCTTTTTATTTGAATTTCAAGTCCATTCATTATTTCTTTTCCTTTTAGCTGCTACGTCTTTTAATTGCTTTTTACAACTTCATCTAAGTCAACTTTAATAAATTTTTCAAAACTATCTGGTTCATAAGCACCATTTGTCATATGAGATAGTGATCTCAACTTCAACACCTGTTTCTTTATGAATAGTATCTACGAATTTGTTATTGAAGTTCTTTTTCACCAAAAAATTATATCTATCATTTTTAATTATTTTGATAACTTTTTCTAAGTCTGCTGCACTTTGGTTTGAGCACCATGAGATGGTTCTATAACCGCCTTAACGTTCATACCAAATTCAGATAATAGATAGTCATATCCACCGTGTAAGTTGCAACTCTTATATCAATATTTCCTAATTTCTTTACTTCATTTAGAGCATCTGCTTTTTAATTTTTCTTAATTTTTAGCATATTCTCTTGAATTCTTTTAAGTAAAAATTCTTTGTTAGCTGGATCTCAACTCTCCCAATTCTTTAGCTATATTATACACTTGTTGAATTGAAGTTGTTATTGAGATAAAAGTATGAGGATTCATAACCTTTTTCTTTTCTGATTGAACCCTGCTATAGGCATTAAAGAAACATTTTTATTTGCATAAATAACTTTTATTTCTTTCTTTCTATCTGCTGCATTTAGAAATATCAAAAATAAATTCATCATGTCCTACTCCATTTACTACAAGGACATCTAACTCATTCATTCTCTTTATATCTTCTGGTTTTGGTTGATAACTATGAGAATCATATTTATCTAGTCTTACAACTGGTATAACTTCTGCCTTATCTTTTACTATATTAACTACAAAAGCTGTAGTAAGGTTGTAAAGTAACACCTATTTTTAATTTATCCTTTAGCTATAGCTGAAAAACTAAAAATTAACATTAAAATTGCCAATAATTTTTTTGTACATCTGATCCCTCCATTATTTCTTAGTTCTATTTTTATTTTTGTTTCTTTAACATATTTAATAGCACTTACAACTTCATCTAGGTCAACTTTGATAAACTTTTTCAAAGCTATCAGCTCTAGTATGCACCTGTTGTTAAGTGTTCTAACTTTCTAACTTCTATCCCTGTTTCATTCTTAATTATAGATACATATTCATCACTATAATTCTTTTTCTCAAAGATTATATCTATCTTTTCTTTCTTTATTTTTCTATCATTTTTGAAGTGATGACATACTTATTTGTAGAACCATGAGTTGGTTCTAAAAACTGCTTTTAACATCTATTCCAAACTCAGATAAGAGATAGTTATATCCACCCTAAGAAAGTGGCAACTCTAACATCTGTTCCATTTACATCTTGAACTTCTTTTTAAAGCATCTGTTTTTAACTTTTCTTAATTTTTACATATTCTCTTGAATTAGCAAGATAAAAATCTTTATTTTTAGGATCTAATTTTATTATTTCCTTTTGTTATATTATGTACCTGTTGAATTGCAGCAGTTATAGATATGAAAGTATGAGAGTCCATAATCTTTTCATTACCTAATGTACCTGCAACTGGCATAAGTGGAACATCTTTATTAGCATTGATAATAACAGGTCTATCCTTTTTATCAACTGCATCTATGATTTTATACACAAATTCATCATGTCCTACACCATTTACAACAATGGCATCTACTTTTGAAGCTCTTTCTATATCTTCAACCTTAGGTTGATAAGTATGAGAGTCGAAGCCTTCTGCCTTTACTATGGGGATAACTTCTGCTCTATCCTTTACTATATTTGCTAACAAAACTATAGTAAGGTAATAAAAGTTATACCCTATTTTTCAATTTTTCTCCAGCCATTACGAATACATTTAATACCAAAAACATTAAAAAGTATTATCATTTTTGCCTCCTATTTAGCAATGTACTTTTGTCTTTCGTCATTACCTGTATAGGGAACTATTTTTTTCATTATAGTTCATATTTCTCAAAAGTTCTTTTCTATATCTTTGAAGCTAACTTTATCTTTCATATAGAAAAATTTTCGCTTTCATCTATATTTTCATCATTGAACTTTTTACAAGGAAAGTTCCTATTCTTTTCATTTCCTATACCAACATAGTAATCTTCATTGTCATGCTTTAATCCATTCCATTGCCCCTCTTGTTCCCAAGTTACATCCTTGTAGTAAGGTGGAATTTCTTCTTCTGCCAAGACTTCTACATCAGGTAAAGCTCCATTTTCTTCTTTTAATTGAGCAATATCTACTAAAGAATTTTTATATCAGAGTATAGACCTAATTCTATGTTATCCAAAAACTTCATAAGAAATTATTTCATTCTCTTTGTAAATTTATTTTTATAATCAGTTCTATGTCTAATTTTTCAAAGCTATACCTGCTATAAGAATCAGGACAACAAAAAGCTAAAATAAGAAAGATATTTTCTTTTTGAGCTAAGTGGTTTTACAACATAAGTATTAATTTTTATCACCTCATTCTGAAATTAGTTAATCGTAATTATTCTTATATATAGTATCATACTTTCTTAAATTTTGAAAGAAAACTAATACATATGTAAATTTTTTAATTTATTTTTACTTTTGATTAGCTTAATTTATTAAAAATAAGAAGACTGAGACTACTATAAATTAATGATAAATCATAATTTCACAATAGTCTATTCTTTAATTTTTAATTTTAGTTACTGATTACAGGTTCTCTTGGAGTATATCCTCCAGCTTTATTAAATACCCTCTAATAAATTTAGTTATTGGATATTCAAAAGTATCTTGATTTTTCTTTTTCTTTCTTAGTGTATAAGTTTTCTAATTCTTGTTTATATGCTTCAACTTCTTGAGCTGTTACATCTCTTACAGGATATTTTTCTTAAATTAGGATATTCTCTATCTAGGATTCTATTCCATTCTTCTACTTGAGGTTTGAATAGAGCTAAGATAAAGTCTCCATTATCAGAAATTCTAACTTCTTTTATAACGTCACCCATTTCTAGTTTTCTAACTTTTATCGCATCTCCTTCTGAACGAACTTCACCAAAAATAGTGTGCACTCCATTTAACCAATCAGCTGGTGCAAATGTCATAAAGAATTGAGAACTACCTGTGTTAGGTCCTGCATTTGCCATAGCAAGCATTCCTGGTTGATAGAAATCTAACCATTCAACAAATTCATCAGGTATAGTATATCCTGTTCCACCCATTCCTGTTCCAGTAGGGTCTCCACCTTGTACCATGAAGTTTTCAACTGAACGATTGAATTTTGTGTTATCATAGAAACCTCTTTTTGCAAGGTTGATAAAGTTAGCAACTGTTATAGGAGCTGCTTCTGGGTAAAGATAGAAATGTTATCTCACCTTGAGTAGTAACGAAAGTTGCTGTTACATTGTTGTATTTAACTGGATCTTTAAATACACTAGTTATTGACTTCATTGTAGATTTTACAGAACTACAACCTACTAAAAACATAAGTGACAGCCCCATAATGCTTAATAATTTAATTATTTTTCATCAAAACCTCCTAAATTTATTTAGTCATAAATATTATACTACATTTTAAGAAAAACTATTTTTAATACTATTTTATGAAATTCTTTTTGTAATGTTGATAATGTCAATAAAATTGAGATAGCTATCAACAGAACTGATAGAGCATTTACCACTGGAGAAACTCCAAGTCTTATCATAGAATATATTCTAAGTGGCAGAGTTGAAGAACCTGGTCCTGAAACAAAAAGAAAGTTATCACGAAATCATCAAAAAGATAATGTTAAAAGCCATTAAGAATGCTGATACTATAGCTGGCAATAACATAGGAATAATAACCTTTGTTAAAGTCTGTCTATTTGTTGCACCTAAATCATAGGGCTGCTTCTACAACTGAATAATCAAATTCATCAAGTCTTGAAAGTATAATAAATAAAAACATAAGGGATATTAAAAAGTTGTATAGCTATAAATATTGTTGTAATCCCTAGTTTAAATTTCACTGTTGCAAACATTATAAGAAGTGATACCCCTATTATTATATCTGGTACAACAAGAGGTGAACACTATATTTTTTTAAATATTTCTTTCCTTTGAAAGTCAAACCACTTTTAAAAGCTATGGCTCCAAATGTCCCTATTACTGTTGAAACAAATGACGAAATCAAAGCAATAAATATACTGTAATAAAAAGCCTTCCATATATTGCTTGAGTGTCTAAACAATTCTATACCATCTTAAAGAAAAATCCTTGCCAAGCCATACCCTTTCCATTATTGAAAGAATAAATAACTAAAACAGCAAGTGGTAAGTAAAAGAATATCATAGTAAGAACAAAAATTACAAAAAGATGTTTTTCTTCTATCTAATTTATTTGACATTTTTCACTCTACTTTGTTTTTCTTTTTCTTCATATTTTTGAAAATACTCAAAGGACTATACTTGTTAGAACTATTAAAGCTCCCTGAAATAGTCGATGCTAAAGGCCAGTTTCTTGTAACTGTTAAATGTTGTGCTATAACGTTTCCTAGCATTAGTGAATTTGTTCCTCCCACCAATTTAGGTACTCGCATAAGAACCTAAAGCTGGTATCAAAAGTGAAAATAGTTGAAGTTATTATCTGCTTTAATATTAGAAGAAATACTTTTCTAAAAAGCTTGAAGTTAGTTGCTCCTAAGTCTCTTGCTGCATCTAAAAGTGAGAAGTCAAACTTTTCTACAACTGCATATAGAGGTAAATTGCAAAAAGGTAGACTTGTATACACTGAGATTACCACAACAGCTGGAACATTGTATAGCATCTTTATAGGCTCATTAATCAGATGAAATTTCATAAGAAAGTGATTAATAAAACCATTGTTACCCAAAAGAGCTATCCAAGAGTATATTCTAACTAAAAATTTGTCCAAAAAGGTATGATTATTAAGAACAGAAGTTCCTGTTTATGTCTTGACTCTAGCTATATAATATGAAATCGGTATGGCTATTAAGACAGTAAAATAGTTATTAATATTGAAATGTATATAGTATTTACAAGTATAGTTAAGAATACCTTATCTGTAAATATATTAAATGTTTCAAATGATAATTTAAACTCCACTCCACCATAGGTGCTTCTTTTCAAAAAGAATAAGAAAGAATAATTAAAAATAGGAATAAGAAAAATAAAGTCAACCAAATATTTATTGAGTAAAGAATAACCTAATCCTAATTTACTATTTTTCACTTTCCACCTCCACTAGATAGCCATCAAAGGCATCCCATGTGATGTATGCATCTTCGTCCCACCATATTGCTTTTTTTCATCATTATCATCAAAAAGGCAGCATGTTTGTAAAGAAGATTTTAAATTTTAAGTCCTTGTTATTTTTAGATGAACATAATATTTACTTTGGAAACCCTGAATATATATTCATCAACATAAACAGCCACACTGTTTATACAATTTTTAGACTTAGTTATTTTCATTCTTAGAAAGTCTAATTTTTTTCAGGTCTCTAGAGAAACAGTAACCCCTATCTCCAATTTGTACCTTTTTATCTTGCTCTATTATTATTTCTCCCTATACCTTCTAAGTCTATCTTTTGCTAATTCTTCATTTTATTATTCCTGTTACCTTTTCCACTGAAGAAATTGTTTTCTCCTAAGAAATCAGCAACAAAAGGTATCTGCTGGTGCTTCATAAACTTCAGCAGGTGTTCCTACTTGTAGAATTTTTCCAGCATTCATAACTGCTATTCTATCTGATATTGATAGAGCTTCTTGTTGATCGTGAGTTATGAAGATAAAAAGTAATTCCAACTTCATCATGAATTAAATCTAGTTCTATCAAAAGATTTTGTCTTAATTTTTGCATCAAGTGCCGATAGAGGTTCATCTAGTAATAAAACCCCTGGCTTATTATATTAAGGCTCTTGCTATTGAAACTTTTTGTTGTTGTCCTCCTGATAATTGACTAACTGTGCTATGTCTCATCTAGTCCAACAAGTTTTCAAATATTTCATAACTTCTTCATTTCATTGTTTTTCATCTGTCTTTTTATTCTTAAAGGAAAAGCAACATTTTCAAAAACATTTAAATGAGGAAAAGAGCATATTTTTTTGAAATATTGTATTTACGTTTCTAAGATTTGGTGGTAGGTCAACTATATTCTCGTCACCAAGGTATATAGCTCCACTATCAGGCGAAATAAATCCAGCTATCATTCTTAATAAGGTGGTTTTACCACAACCCGACGGGTCCCTATAATAGACTCCCTTGTTCTATTGTCAAGTTAATATCTTTTAAAAATTTGAACTCCGTCAAAACTTTTTGTTTACATTAACTATTTTTATATCTTTTTCCAATTCTTTTTACCTCCAATTCTATATTATCTTTTTATATTTTAGCATTTAATAATAATATTTTTCAAATCTATTATTTATCCAGCGAAAAACAAAAAAGGCATAATTATATATGCCTTTTTATTATATTTTTATTATATAACGCATTAATTGATATAAATATTAAAAGTGCTGCTCCTAAAAATGAGATTTTTGTCCTAGTATGTCTCAAATTTATTTCCAACTATGAAAACCTAATCCTGATATTATAGCTGTTATAATCCCAATTTCAACTGTATATACTAAAACTTTATGGAAAGGAAGTATTGAATATGTCAAACCAACCAAGAGTGCATCTAGACTTGTTGCTACTCCCATTATGATCAAAGTTTTTAATATCTAAGTATTTCTCATCATATTCCATCTCTTCTTTTTCAAAGCTTCTTTCAACATCATAAGTCCTAGAAATAAGAAGATTGCAAAAAGAAATATACTTTGAATACAATGAAATATAGTGGACAAATAAACTTCCTGACAGTGATCCCACTAATGCCATAGCAAACTGAAAAATTCCAAATGTTAATATTATTTTTATGAAATTTTGCTTTCTTTGATTTTTCTGTAGAGGCTATCCCTGATAGATAGAAAGAGACATAGCATCCATAGCCAGTGCTAAGGCAGTTATTAAAAACAGCAATTGTTGACATTCTGTTCCTCCATTTTAGTCAAAAATCTTATAAAAAAAAGTCTAAGGAACTTTTCCAAAGACTTGGATATACATTTTGGTGGAGACGACGAGAGTCGAACTCGTGTCCGAAATCACAACGACTATAAGCTTCTACAAGTTTAGTTTACTATTTAATTTCGTAATAATTACTCCCGTAAACAGGGCTAACTAAAACTATCCTCTAAAATGTCCCATAAACTTAGAGAAATCATTTATGGTAATCTATACTAGTCGACACCTTTAGAAAACCCGTATAGAATAAGTTATCCAAGGTGTAGCTGAACTAAGCAGCTAAAGCGTATTCTTTGTTTCCATCTAAACGATGTGTTTAGTCTCTCACAGCGACAAGCCTGACTCTGTTACCTATAACCTCATAACCCCGTCGAAACCTTTGCGTCCCCATATTTATTTTGTGAAGTATATTATAGCACTCTTTATGCAAATATTTTTAATATTATTTTTCTAAAATTTTTCTATATTTTCACTGAGAAAATCAGCTATAATAAAAATACATTAAATAGCAGAGGGAGAAATATGAGAAAAAGCACAAAATTAAATTTTTATGTATATATTAGTAGTAATTCCAATTTACTTTTTCACAATATTTATAAATCATTTTCAACAGTATGAATATATTTTTCACAGATGTAAATAATATTAAAAATATCAAGTCACTAGTAATAATGATGCTTCTTATGCCTATATAAAACTAGATAATAACTTATATACAGAAGGTGAGTTTTTCCGCTTTTTGAAATAAGAAAGGTATATGAAGATGAAGATTATTTCATAGCTTACTATTTTAAAGAAAAATTATATAGTTGTTGATAAAAATTAGCTAGTATGAAAATTTATGATGAAAAAAATTTAAAGAAAAAAATATAGAGATATTAATGATGAAAAATTTGTAGATATCTATAATTTTTAAAGAGAAAAGGGCACCAAAATAGGCATACATAGAGAGGGCTACTATGAGATTTCCAACAGCTAAATTTACTGAAATTACAAAGCATCTATATTAATAATTTTTGATTTTTAAACTTTTTATTATTTTTGAAATAAGACACATAGAATATATTTATCTTGTTATTTTACTTTTTAAATTTTCTTTTGAATATCATAATTGTAGAAAAATTATAAAAATAATTATGAAAGACTAAAAAAGCAATCCTAAAAAGCTGAAAAGAACATTTTTATAGCAATCAATATTTTTAATATTTTTCTATATTTTTAAAGAACCTTATTTCTTCTTATTTAAACATAAAATATTAATTTTACTAGGAAGTGTTATTATAGGTTATTTTTCTTTAATATTTATACAAAAATAAATATAAAATTATCATTAAAAATTCTTTAAAGAAATAGTAAAAATATTTCTATTTCAGCTTTCATTTACTACCTTCCGATAGCATCAGTTCAGCTAGGAAAATTTTTCTATATATTTTTAAAAGAAAAATATATAATGGAGAAAAAAATAAGTGAGGTAAGATTATGAACCAAAAAGAAAGAATAGATAAAATGGAAAAATACTTAATAATTCAACAAAAAATTACTTGAAGAATTAGAAGAAATTTTAAACAAATTGGATAAGGATTCTAAGAACTATAATGAACTTATGAAATATTACTATAGTAGAAATTGGGCAAAAGGATAAGGAAGATTTTTGAAAAAGGATCTATTGCCAGATGTTGAAGCTGCTGGTGTTTTAACAGAAGATAGTATCTATGACATGATGACTACTAGCAGTGGCTTAGCAATTCAAATGCTAGAACTTGCAACTAAAATGCTAAAGAAAAGAAAAGTAAAAATAAGTGAGTTACATGCAATTTATCTAGAAATTTTCTCTAAAGTAAAATAAGTGAGTTTTTAATAAGATTACTTTAGATAAAAAGTCGAAATAGAGACTGGAGCCGAGCAACATTATAGTGTTTGAGTCATAGCGAGTTTATGATTACAGAAATTTATTGATCTCATAGAAAATTTCCCAAAATCTACTCAGTAACAAACTATTTTTACTTTTATTATTTTGCAACAGCCTCTTAATTTTTAATTATTTAATTTTTTTCTTCCATAAAAGTTAGAATTTCATCTCTACCTTTATTTGTTAAAGACGAATGGAAGAATACATCTTCTTTTTCAAAAACAAGTCTTGTTTTGATTGCTTTCAATTGTTTAGCTCTTTCGTTAGTTTGATAATTTATCTATCTTTGTAAATATAATTTTTGTAATCCATCTCATTATATTCAAGCCATTCAAGCATTTCTATGTCTTCATCACTTGAACTCTTCTTATATCAAGTAAAACAAAAACTAATTTTTCTTTTACTTGCAATATATCTCCATTGTTTGTCCCCATTGTTTTTCATTTCTTAGAACTTTTTGCAAATCCATAACCTGGTAAATCCACTATATAGAACTCATCATTTATTAAGAAATAATTTATTAATTGTGTTCTACCAGGTGTTTTACTTGTTCTTGCTAATTTCAATCTCGATGTTAAACTATTTATCAAAGAGACTTTCCAACATTAGATCTTCCAACGAAAGAATTCCATTTTATCTAATTGTTCGGGTAATCTTTTTCATATACTGCTGATTTTACAAAAGTCAGCCTTTTATTTTCATAATTTACCTCTAATTTATTTTACAAAAACTAATTTACACATCATCATAAGTTTGGCAAAAGTGTGTTTTCATAGTTGATTTTAATTCATCAGGAATTTCATCAGTATCCACTCTGTTATCTTCAGGTAGGATAACTTCTTTTTATTCCAGCTCTATGTGTCCTATAACTTTTTCTCTTACTCCACCTATAGCTAAAACATCTCCTGTTATTGTAATTTCTCCTGTCATTGCTATATCTTGTCTAACTTTTCTATTAGTTAATACAGATACTATTGCAGTTGTTATAGTTATTCCTGCAGAAGGTCCATCTTTTTGGAGTTGCTCCTTCTGGGAAGTGTAAGTGTATAGCTCTATCCTTTAAAGAAATTTTTCATCTTTTTGGTGGATATTTTTCAAGTTTGCTTTTTACATAAGTCATAGCAACAGAAGCAGATTCTTTCATAACATTTCCTAGAGTTCCTAGTCAATGTTACATCTCCTTTACCTGCTGTATCAACTCCTTGAACATCAAGAGTTACTCCTCCAACAGCTGTCCAAAGCTAGACCATTTACCACTCCAACTTTTCCAACTGCTTTTCTTGATTTTTCAGGTCTGAAACTTAGCTTTACCTAGATATTTTTCAAAGTCACTAGCTTTTTAGATTAAATTTCTTTACTATCTTTTCTACAACTTCTCTTGCTAATTTTTCTACAAATATTTATAATTTCTCTTTTTAGATTTCTAACTCCTGCTTCTCTTGTATATTCATCTATTAGTTTGAACATAACTTTATCAGGTATTTTTATCTCACATCAGCAAGTCCATTTTTCTTTTTGTGCTTGTTTCAACAAGAAATTTTGTGCTATATGTAATTTTTCAAATTCTGTATAAGAAGATAGTTGTAAAGATATCCATTCTATCTCTTAAAGGTGCAGATACAGTTCTTAAATCATTTGCTGTCGCTACAAAGAAGACCTTTGATAAATCAAATGGCATATCTATATAGTGATCTTCAAAACTCTTGTTTTGTTCAGGATCTAGAACTTCAAGCATTGCAGAAGCAGGGTCTCCCTTATAGTCATTTGACATCTTTGTCAATTTCATCTAAAAGTATAACTGGGTTCTTTGTTCCAGCTTCTTTCATAGCCTTCATTATTTTTCCTGGCATAGAACCTACATAAGTTCTTCTATGTCCTCTGATTTCAGCTTCATCTCTTACTCCACCTAATGAAACTCTAACAAATTTTCTTCCCATTGATTCAGCTATAGATTTAACTAGAGATGTTTTACCTATTCCAGGTGGTCCTGAAAGACATAAAATTGCTCCATTCATAGATGGATTTAATGTTTTAACTGCTAAGTAGTCTAAAACTTTTTCTTTAGCATCTTTTCAGTCCATAGTGATCTCTTTCTAAGATTTGACTTGCCTTCTTTAAGTCTAAAACATCTTTTTGTTTCTTTTATTCCAAGGTAAATCTAAAACTGCTCAATATAGTTTCTGATAACTGATGATTCAGCTGAGAAAGGTTGCATCTTAGTTAATTTCTTAATTTCAGCTTCAATTTTTCTCTAACTTCTTTTTGGAATATCAGCATCTTTTTACTCTATCCACAATTTCAATAACATCATCATCTTGTGAAAATCTCCTAATTCTTCTTTCATTACAGAAATTTTTCTTTAAGATAATATGCTCTTTTGTGCTTCATTCATCTTAGTTTTTTACTTTTTCATCTATAGTTTTTCAAGTGAAGCTATTTCCATTTTCAGCAACGATATCGTCTAAAATTTTATAACCTCTATCTTTTACATTACTTATTTCTAAGATTTCTTTGTTTTCTTTTCAGCCGAGATATTTTAAGTTTGATGCCATAATATTCTAAACCGTTTGAATAATCTTCTATCTTCTTTAGATTTAAAAATTAATTCAGAAGAGAATTTTTCCTATCATACTAATGTATTTTTCAAATCTTGTAAAAACTTTTCTATAGATAGCTTCTGTTTCTTTACTATCTTTTAAAGTTTCTTTGATTACTGTATATGTAGCAAAATATTCCTTTATCTTCTGTTTCTATATCTTTAATTTTAACTCTAGATTCTGCCTCAACTAAAACTTTTATATTGTTATTAGGCATTCTAATTATTTGTACTATATTTGCTATAACTCCAACTTCATAGATGTCTCCATCAAAAGTTGGGTTTTCTTCACTTGCGTCTTTTTGTAAACCCTAGCACTAATTTTGTTTTTACTTGCTATGGCTTTTTCTAATGTTGCTATACTATTAGCTCTACCAACATATATAGGTGTTACAACATTTGGAACATTACTAAATCTCTTATTGCAGAAATGGTGCTTTTGACATTGCTCCTCCTTATTTCTTTCATTTTACACACTAGCAGAAAACAAATTATTTAGATTTAGACTACTGCGACGTCCATTATTGTTTTAGGAGCATTTCGGAAACTCCTAAAACACTAATGGCAGCAAGTAGTCTATTAAAAATCTAATTAGTAATCTTGTTCTTCTGCTTTTATACTCTATTTTTGCTTCCTTATAGTTATCTATTGCATCTTTAGTTATTGTTATTTCTTTTATTTTGTTGTTAGATGGTAATTCAAACATTATATCAAGCATAGTATGTTCTATGATTGCTCTTAAACCTCTTGCTCCCATCTTTCTTTTTAAAAGCTCTTCTTGCAATTTCTGTAAGAGCTCTTCTGTAAATTCTAGTTTTGCTCCTTCTAATCTACATAATTTTTGATATTGCTTTACTATTGCATTTTTTTAGGCTTTGTTAAAATGTTTATTAGAGTTTGTTCATCTAAGTTATCAAGAGTAGTTATTACAGGAATCTTCCTCAATAATTCAGGAATAATCCCTTGTTTAACTAAATCTTCAGGTAGAACTTTTGAAAAATTCTCCTTCTGCTCCTGCCATTTCTTGTTTTTTTGAACTCTGCTCCAAAAACCTATAACCTTTTTATTAGTTCTTGATTTTATAACTTTTCAAGTCCTTCAAAAGCTCCTCCAACTATGAAAAGAATGTTTTTTTAGTGTCTATTTCTATCAACTCTTGGTTAGGATGCTTTCTTCCACCTTCAGGCGGAACTTGAGATTTTGTTCCTTCAATTATTTTAAGTAAAGGCTGTTGTACTCCTTCTCCAGAAACATCTCTCGTTATAGATACATTTTCAGATTTTCTTGCTATCTTATCAAACTCATCTATATAGATTATTCCTCTTTCTGCATTCGGTATATCATAGTTACAAGCTTGTATAAGTCTTACTAAAAACGTTTTTCAACGTCATCTCCAACATATCCTGCTTCTGTTAAAGTTGTTGCATCTGCTATTGCAAATGGTACATTTAAAATTCTTGCAAGAGTTTGAGCAAGTAAAGTTTTTCCAGAACCTGTAGGTCCTATTAGAAGTACATTAGACTTTTGTAGTTCCACTCCATCTTCATCTTGACCACCATTTAAAATTCTCTTATAGTGGTTGTAAACGGCAACAGATAAAACTTTTTTAGCTTCATCTTGACCAACTACATATTCATCTAATTTCGCTTTTATTTCAATAGGTTTTAATAGTTCTATCTTATCTTTATGCCCTTTTGTTGAAGACTTTTCCATCTTTCAACATATCATATTCTCTCGCTAGAGAATACATATCTTCCCTTAATAAATGTAGCAACTTTCAACACAATTATCACAGATGAATACGTCACCTGGACCTTGAAATAATTGTGCAACCTCTCTTTCTGATCTTCCACAGAATGAGCATTTATCTAATTTCTTTGACATTTTTATCACCTATCTTCTAAATACACTATCAATTAAACCATATCTTACAGCTTCTTCTGAACTTAGATAATTATCTCTTTCAGTATCATTTAATATTTGTTCTTTTTGTTTTTCCTGTATTTCTAGCTAGTAATTCTGCTAATCTATCCTTTATTTTTTTAAAAGTTCATTAGCATGAATTGAAATATCAGTAGCTTGACCTTTTAATCCACCAGATATAAGTGGTTGATGTATCATTATTCTTGAATTTTTCTAAAGGCAAATCTTTTACCTTTAGCACCTGAAGACAGTAAAAATGCTCCCATACTTGCTGCCTGTCCTACACAAACAGTTTGAACATCAGGTTTTTATAGTTCATTGTATCATAGATTGCCATTCCATCAGTTACACTTCCACCTGGGCTATTGATATACATTATTATATCTTTTCAGGATCTTCTGATTCAAGGTACAATAATTGTGCTATTATTGAGTTTTGCAACATTTTTCATCTATTGCCGTCCCCATAAATATTATTCTATCTTTTTAAAAGTCTTGAGTATATATCATAAGCTCTTTCTGATTTTCCATTATTATCTATCACTGTTGGATTATACATTTTAATACCTCCTCATTACAACTTTATACATATTCAACTATTTTTATATTTTATAGTACTAAAACACTCAAAAATATTCATATATCTTAAGTGTTTTAATCACTTATCCGAAATTTTCATTTCGGATAAATATTTTTAATTAATTATTTTGCGTTTTTACAACTTCATCGATAGCTTTTTCATAACGATATCATATTTTACAGAAGCTTTAAAGTTATCTAAATTATTATTTTTCTTTAATTCTCCTTCTAATGTAGGAACGTCCATTCCATACATTTTTGCAACTTCTTCCATTCTTTCTTTTTAATTCTTCTTCAGAAGCTTCAAATTTGTTTTCTCTAGCTATTTTATCTAGGATTAAATCTACTTTTTACTTTCTTTTCAGCTGCAGGAGCTAATTGAGCTAGCGAATGTATCAATATTTCCTCCCATCATTTTTAAGTAGTCATCCATTTTGAATCCTTGCATAGATAATTGATATTCTAATTCTTTTAATCTATTTTTGGATTTCAGCTTGAACCATAGAAACTGGAACATCTATAGTAGTTGTTTCCATTAATTTATCTAAAAGAGCTCCAATATATTCATTTTTCTATTCTATCGTTTTCTCTTTTGATTGTTTCTTCTTTAGTTTTATTTTTAAATCTTCAAGAGATTCATATCCTAATTCTTTTGCAAATTCATCATTTAATTCAGGTTCTTTTTAATTGTTTTATAGCATTAATTTTTACTTTGAATTGAGCTGGTTTTCCTGCTAATTCTTGAGCATGATATTCTTCAGGGAATTTAACAGTGATTTCTCCTTCTTGCCCTTTTAGTATATCCTACTAATTGTTCTTCAAAGTTGTCTATAAAAGCTTTTGCTTCCTAATTTTAATAGGTGAGATTCAGCTTTTCCTCCTGGGAATGGAACTCCATCCATGAATCCTTCCAAATGCTAAATCTACTGTATCTTCTAATTGAGCTTTATATGAAGGATCTTCTACTTCTACAAGTTTAGAGTGATTTCTTTTGCATCATTTCTAATTCAGTATTTAATAAATCATCTGTCATTTCAAAAAGTTTTCTTTTCAGCTTCTAAACCTTTTGTAGTTTCCTAATGTAAATTCAGGATAAACATCTATATCAAATGTTAAATCTAAATCGTCTTTTAAAGCTATTTCTTTTTAATCTTACATAGCTAACTGGTTCTAATTTTTTTCTTTTCAACTATTTCTGGGAAATAAGCGTTTTATAGCATCATTTGCAACATCGCTTTCTATATGATCTTTGTAGTTAGCCATAAGAGCTTCTTTTGGAGCATGTCCTTTCTGAACCCTGCTACTTCTGCATGTTCCCCTACATGTTTAAGCACTTTTATCTACTAAAGGGCTCACTTCTGCAGCATCTAGGGTGTAATTTCACTTCAACTGCTGATTTTTCTAGTTTTTACTTCGTATTTCATTTTTTTCCTCCTAAAAAGTTATTTATTTTCTTTAATACTTTTTAATATGATTTGTGTAACTTCCTCATTATTTAAAATGATTTTCTCAGGATAGTATACTATATTATATGTCTTATTAATATAGTCTTCTTTGAATTTCATCGGCTAATTCAAAGCCAACAGCATTATAGCTTACATTGTCCTTGTATATACTACCATTAAAAATGTCTAAAGTCTACCCCAAATCTTTTTATATTATCTAGTTTTAAATCACTATCAAAGAATAAAGGATGTGGATTGCTAGAACCAAAAAGGTCCCATTTTTCCATAAAATCAAAAGCTTTTTCTCCTAAGTCTTTCACAGATAATTCAAAATCGAAACTCTTTTTCATAATCTTTTTAGCCTTATTGTCTTCTTCTTTTTAACCTAGGTATAGTTCTTATGAAGTATTCCCTAAGTTCATTTAATTTTTCTTTGTGTACAACAAAACCTGCTGCTAAATCATGTCCACCATATCTTTCTAGAAGATGTTTTACATTCGATAAAAGATTGAATATACTTATATTTCCAACACTTCTACAAGAAGCCTTTCCATAATCTCCATCTATGGCAACCAATATAACTGGTACATTGAACTTTATAGTCAATCTTGATGATACTACTCCAATAACTCCAGGGTGCCATTTTAGATGATGAAAGAAAGATAACTGAAAGTTTATCAAGTGGTAACTTTTAGGTTCTTAATCTTTCTCATTGCATCATCATAGATATATTTTTCTAATGTTCTTCTTTGCCTGTTTTGTTCCTTCATCTCTTCGATTATATTATAAAGATCAAATTCATCTTCCTTTTAAAAAAGAAGTCTGCTCCCATTCTTGAGATTCCAACTCTTCCTAAAGAATTTATCAAAGGGTGAAATATAGTAACTAACATCTGTTGTAGTTAAAGTCTTTTTATTTAATCTTAAGTAATTAAGTAAATATGAAAGTCCTTTCACCTTAGTATTCTTTATAATCTTTAGACCTTTTTATAATCAGTCTATTTTCATCTATCATAGGCACAACATCTGCTATAGTTCCTATCATAACTATATCCAAATATTTATAGATAATTTCCATGTCTAAGCCTAAACTCATACATAGCCCTTGTGCCAATTTAAATGCTACTCCCTGCCCCAGAAAGATATTGAAATTTATAGGTTTTACTCAATTTTGGATTTAAATACAATATCTCATCGTCAAACTTTTCTTTTCACTGTTTTATGATGGTCTATGACTATCACTTCCATACCTAGACTTTTTGCATATCTCACATCTTCTATAGTATTATAGCCTGTATCTACCGTTATAACTACTTTCCTTGTCTTTTTATGAAAGTAGTCTATACTCTTTTAGATACTCCATAGTCTGTTTCATTTCTACTAGGGAATATAATAGTTTGTGTCTATGCCTATCTCATTGAAAAATCTAGTTAAAAAAGCTGTTCCACTTATACCATCTACATCATAATCTCCATAGATAAATATTTTTTCTTTATTTTCTCTTGCTGAGATTATTCTATTTACTATTTTTCCATATTTTCAAAATCAAAAAGGATTTTTGAAGTCCTTGTATTCAGGATTCATAAATTTCTCTATTTGATGTTGACTTTCTGCCCTCTCTTCTCTAAGAGATCCTTGATTAACTCTTCTGTACTTTTTCTCATCTAGCATACTACCACTAAGCTTTCAAGTCATTTAAAAGTTTAGTGATTTTCATAGCATTTTCCATTGAGTTATCAAGTTTCACTCTTATTTCAGGTGTAAATCTTATGTCTACTTCTTCTGCAACTCTCTTTCTTAGAAAAACCTTTTATTTCATTTAAGGCTTCTAAAAATTTCTTCATGATCATATTGTTTTTCTTCATCATTTAAAAGGTGGTAAATACTAAAAATATGTATCAGCAAACTTTAAATCTTCTGTAACATTCACTTCTGTAACTGAGACTAAACCTTTTATCTTAGGTTTTTTTACTTCTTCAAGAAGAACTTTAGAATTACCCTCATCATTTCTTTTTCCTATTCCTTCAAGTCTTTGTTTCTTCATCTAAATCACCTCTCTTATTTCAGTGTTCTCTTTATTTCTACCATTTCAAACGCTTCAACTACATCTCCTCTTTAATATCATTGAAGTTTTCTACTCCAAGTCCACATTCTTGACCTGCAACTAACTTCTTTAGCATCATCTTTGAATCTCTTTAATGACTAGTTTCCTTCATATATAACTACGTTATCTCTAAGTATTCTGATGTTTGAATCATTTTTAACTTTTCCATCTATAACGACACAACCAGCAACATTTCCGACTTTAGAAACTTTAAATACCTTTTTGATTTCTATTCTTCCTTGATATTCTTCTTTTAAATTCTGGATCTAACATTCCTGCAAAGTGCCTTTTTCTATATCTTCTATAATATGGTAAATTATACCAGAAGTTCTAATTTCTACCTTATTAGTTTCAGCTTCTTTTTAAAGCTTTAGTTGTAGGTCTTACATTAAATCCTATTATGATTGCTCCTGCTGCTTCTGCAAGTTTTTATGTCACTTTCAGTTATAGCTCCAGAAGCTGCTTGGATAATATTTACTGCAACTTCATCATTAGATAATTTTAATAATGAATCTCTTAAAAGCATCAACAGAACCTTTAGAATCTGCTCTTAAAATAAGATTTAATTCTTTTTAGATCTTCGTGTTTCAATTGATCAGATAAAGCTTTTCTAGAGATATAGTTTTCTTAGTAGTTTCTTGAATTTTTCTTTCTTTTCTAACTTCTTCAACTATTCTCTTAGCATGTTGTTCATTTTGAATAACATACATAGTATCTCCAGCATCTGGTACATTATTAAATCCAATGACTTCCACAGGTTGTGATACTATTGCTGTGTTTACTCTTTCTCCCTTATCGTTTAAAAGAGCCTTTACCTTACCTTGAACTTCACCAGCAACTATAACGTCACCAATTTTTAATGTTCCTTCTTGAACAAGTATATCTGCTATTGGTCCTATCTTAGGATCTAGTCTTGATTCTAAAACTACTCCTTTAGCTCTCTTTTTAACATTTCCTTTTAATTCAAGGATTTCTGATGTTATAAGGATAGTGTCTAAAAGACCATCAAGGTTGATTTTTTTCTTTGCTGAAACTTCAACAAACTCAACATCTCCACCCCATTCAACAGAAACTATTCCATGTTCCATAAGCTCTTGTTTAACTTTCATAGGGTTTGCTTCAGGTTTATCTATCTTGTTTACTGCAACAATTATAGGTACTTTTGCAACCTTAGCATGCGATATTGCTTCAACTGTTTGAGGCATTACACCATCATCTGCTGCAACAACTAGTATAGCTATGTCTGTTACTTGTGCTCCTCTGGCTCTCATGTCTGTGAAAGCTTCGTGTCCAGGAGTATCTATGAAAGTTATTCTTTTTCCATCTTTACAACTTGATAAGCTCCAATTTTTGAGTTATTCCTCCAGCTCTCCTTCTACAACATTTGTAGTTCTGATAGCATCAAGAAGGGAAGTTTTCCCATGGTCAACGTGTCCCATTATTGTTATAACAGGTGGTCTTTCTTTTAAATCTGCTTCTCTGTCTTCTATTTCTAAGGCAAATTTTTCTCCGAAATCTAATTCTACTTCTTGTTCTTCTTCAACTAGAGCATCATATTCTCCAGCTAATTCTTCTGCCATTTTCTAAAGTGATAGGGCTGTTTTTATAGTAAGCATTTGTCCTTTTAAAAATAACTTTTTTAATGATTTCTCCACTATTTACCCCTAATTTTTCAGCAAAATCACCAAGTGTTAATTCCCTCTAAACTTAATGATTTTTATTCCATCTTCTTCAACTACATCTGGAGTTGCTTCAACAGATCTTTAAAACAAAGTCTGTTCTTCTACCTTTTTCTTTTTTTACTTTTGTTCTTATGGCTATTTCCATCCTCATCAAAAAGTAATGTTATTATTTTTCTTTATTTTTGTTGAATTTTAGGCTTTTTATTATTCTTTTGCCCTTCTTCAATTTCATCTTCGTCTATTATTTTTCTAATTGGTTTTTCTTCTTTTTCTCTTTATACATCTTTACTGGTTCCACTGTTTCTACTTTTTAACATATTCATTTTTGCAAAATAATCATCAATTTTTTTAACTTGATCTTCATCTAAATTAGATAGGTGAGATGTTACGCTTACGCCTATGTCTTTTTTTAGTATTTCTAAGAATTCTTTATTCTTAAGCTCGTATTTTTAGCTAATTCATGAACTCTAACTTTCATTTTATCACCCTCCTTAATCTTCTATCAATCCTCTTGCCATCTTCTTATCTTTTATTCCAATGACAGTTATTTCTTCTTTATTAAATATTTTTCCTAATTCTTCCATAGTTCCTGCTGTAACATATGGTATTTTTTTAACTCACTTATTCTTCTCAGTATCTTTTTCCCTCATTCTTTTTAGAAATATCCTGTGCTAGAACTATAAAGTGCACATGCTCTATATTTTCAAAAAGTAAGTTTTATTCCAAAAACCAATTCTCCTGAATTTTTCATTGAATTTAAGATATTTAAATAATTTTTATTAGCTTTATTTATAATGCTTAGCATAGCCATTAAATCTTGGCTATCTAACTTTACTTTTATTATGTTTAGCCAGTCTTCCTAAACAAGTTAAAGACTTGCAAACATACACTGCTCTTGTTTGTTTCTTTTGTTCCTTATCGAACTCATAGAATCCTTCTTTGACTTTTGCCAATCTAAATAATTTTTGATTTATCTTTCTTAGCTCTACAAAGTACACAAGTTCTTTTCTGGAATATGAGTATTACTCATCATCTTCTTCCTTTTTCTAGAACTTTGATATCAACTCTTGTTCCTGTCAATCTGGCAGCAAGTCTTGCATTTTGTCCATTCTTTCCTATAGCTAATGATAGTTGAGATGGTTCTACTAGAACTTTTGCTGTTCCATCTTCTAAGATTTCAACACTTGAAACAACTGCTGGACTAAGTACAGCTGAAACAAATTGTTCCATTGATTCTTTCCATTCAACTATGTCTATTCTTTCACCATTTAATTCATCAACTATATTTTTATTCTTGTACCCTTTTTGTCCTATACAAGCTCCTACAGTATCGATATTTGGCACTTGAGAATATACTGCAACCTTAGCTCTTGATCCTGCTTCTCTAGCTACAGATTTTATTTCTATAATACCTGCTGATATTTTCAGGTATTTCGATTTCAATAATTTCTTTAAAAAGCCCTTCGTTCTTTCTTGAGATTAATATTTTAGGGAATTTATTTGTCTTTTTTCAACATTGTATACAAATACTTTTATTCTTTCCCCTACTCTATAGACATCAGAATAAGATTGTTCTGCTGAGGTAGTATCAATTCTATTCCATCAATTTCAATAAAAATATTCTTTTTATTGTCAATTCTTCTTATTATACCACTAACTATATCATTTTCTCTTTCTTTTGAACTTTTTCATAGATATGTTCTCTCTCAGCTTCTCTGACCTTTTTGGATAACTATTTGTTTTCCATTTTGGACAGCATTTCTTCTAAAATTATCACAGCTTACTTCAAATTTTTAGAACATCTCCAATTTTCGCTCTTTTCTTGATTTCTTTTAGCGTCTTCTAGTGAAATTTCTTCATTTGGATCTAAAAGGTCATCAGCATCAACAACAGTTTTGCTAGCTAGAACTTTTATTTCTCCACTCTCTCTATCCACTATAACTTCCACATTTTCATCTTCACCATAATGTATGCTGCTAAAAGTGCTAACTCTATAGCTTCCAGCACACTTTCTTTTGCTAATTCCTTTTTCTTTTTTCAAAGCTCATCCAAAGCTTCTAAGAAAATTTTTAGAATCCTTAGCCTTCATAGTTATTCTCGACCTCCATTATTATTTTAAAAATCATTAAATTCAAATAAGATATTAGCTTTTTCTTATTTCTTTAAATTCTATTTCAACTTCTTTTTATCTATTAAAAATACTATATTATCGCCTTTTACTTCTTTAATAACTGCTTTTAAATTGTTTTTATCATTTAATTTATGCTTTAAATGTAAAGTTATTTTTCTCCAGTAAATCTGATATAATCTTCTAATTTCTTTAATGCTCTTTCTAGACCAGGTGAAGATACTTCAAGGAAAAAAATTTATGTTCTATTAGCTCTTCAACTCTGTCTTCTATTTTAGAACTTAGTTTGCTACAATCCTCTATGCTCAATTCTCCATTTAAATTTTTCAATGAAAAATTCTAACATACCAATAACCTCCATCTTGTAAGTACTCAACATCTACAAGAGATAAGTTCATTTCTTCTACAAAAGGATTAACAATTTTGGTAATTTTTCTATAATTTGACTATTATCTTCCATAAAAACTTCTCCTTTTCTACAAAATAAGGAGTGGTCTTTCTCCACTCCTTAGTAGCTTCTTACTTGTTAACTTATTATATCATATTTATTCTTATAAAGCAATTTTATTTTACAATTTTATCACTATTTTTGTTTGTAAATAAGAGTCCCTATATATGCAGTTAAAGGGACAGAAATTAAGATTCCTATACTTCCACAAACAGATCTCATAATCTCCACTGCTATATCTTGGAAATTTAAAAGTCTAGCCATTGGATATTCTCCTGCTTGTGCATACACGAAGTAAAGTAAATACTGAGCTTGCAATATAGGCTAAAATTAAAGTATTAATCATAGTTCCTATTATATCTGTACCTATATTTATAACAGACTTAAACATAGATTTTTGTGACATATTTGGATCTGTTTCATGCAATTCATTTATAGATGAAGCTATAGATACTGCCACGTCCATTACAGCTCCCAAACTTCCTATTATTACTCCTGCTGGTATTACTTCTTTTAAATTTATATTCTTTAAAATGCTTGCTGAAGCTAAAAAGTTCAGGGTCTAGATAACCATTAAGACGCATTCTATATGTAAATATATGAAAGTATTCCTGCTACTACTACTCCTCCTATAACTCCAAAAAGAGACACAAAAAATTTTTTATTCATACCCACAGTGTAATATATCGTCACCAAAGATGAGAATATAGCAGTTATAACAGCAAAAAGTATGGGACTATATCCATTGAATACAGCTGGTATAAATATTTTTACGATAAAAGCCACAGTTACTATTAAGGCAAAAAGTGCTTTTAATCCATTTTTTTCTTGCAATCACAACAACAAGAGCTACAAAAAATTATTCCCATAATATAGATTTCCATTCTCTTATCCACATCAGAGATATAGTACTGCATTTGCATTTCGTCATTTCCGTAGTCATCAAAAGTTTTGAAAACTACAACTCTATCTCCAACCTTAACATCTATATTATATTCTTTGGCTGTATATATAGGGAAGTCTATTTCTACAACTTCGCCCTTATCTACACCTTCTAAAAGTTTTACATTAAACTTTTTGTAATTTTTGCTACACCCTCTTCATCAGATTTCTCTTCAGATACAAGTTCAATAATTTTTTTCCAGATAAATACTCTTCCTTAGTACCTTCTGCAAAGATTAAAACTGAACCCAATAAAAATATTATAAGTACAAAAACTTTTTCATAAATTTCACCCTCTTATAGCAATATAAAAACAGTTCATTGCTAGCTAAATTTCTTAACGATAAAAATCAAGAATTCGCTGTAATTTCAGCAAACTTGCTGACAAGTCAGCTTCAAACACGCTGAGAATTACTCGGCTCATTCTGTTTGATTTTTTTATCTAAAATTTAGATGCAAATTCACTTGTTTTTTTTATATTTTTAACTCATTAACAATCAGTAGCAAACTGTTTTTACTGTACAAATGAAATAAAAATAGAGGATAAATTTCTTATCCCCCTTATTAATAGTACTATTTTCTGATACCTAATTTAGCTATTAGCTCTGTATCCTTCAAGATCTTTCTTAGTTAGGTAAGCAAGTAATCTTTTTCTTTGCCCAACCATTTTTAAGTAATCCTAATCTTGAGTGAAAATCTTTCTTGTGCACTCTTAAGTGTTCTGTTAAGTGATTAATTTTTCAGTAAGTAGAGCTATTTGAACCTCAGTGATCCAGTATCTGCTTCTGATTTTCCAAATTCTTTAATAATTTCTGCCTTTGTTCTCATTTTCATTCCTCCTAATATTTAATATCTAAGCTAAGTAATACATAGGCTAGTTGTAAAACCGAGCTTAAATTACCTGACTATTCTAACAAAAAAATATTTAAATATGTCAATATTTTAAATATGTTCGTTTCTCATTATGGCTTCAAATTCAGGTCCCATAATAGTTTCTTTTTCTAATAATATTCTTGTAACTTCTTCTAATTTATCTCTATTTTCTAATAAAATATTTTTAGCTCTCAAATATTGCTCAGTGATAATTTTTCTTATTTCATCATCAACTTCTTTTTCCTGTTTGTTCAGAATAATATTTTTCTTTGAAGCATGTAATCTTCTTCTGTTGCCTCTAAAAAATACAGGTCCAAATTTTTTCTGTCATTCCATATTTTGTAACAATATCTTTAGCAATAGAAGTTGCATAATAAATATCACTACCTGCACCATCAGTAATATTTTCTTTACCAAAAATAATTTCTTCTGCTGCTCTTCCACCAAAAATATCTAGCAATTCTATTTAACATATATTTTTGAATGAAAACTTTTCTCTTCTTCTGGAAGTGATAATGTATATCCTCCTGCAGGCCCTCTTGGAATCATAGTAATTTTATGAACCCTGTCTCCTCCACCAATTATATATCCTACAATACCATGTCCAACTTCATGATAAGCTACCACCCTTTTTTTCATCTTCTGGAACAAGTTTTTGATTTTTCTTTTCAGGTCCCATTTTGAACTTTTTCAGATGCTTCTTCTAAGTCTGCTATAGTTATTTCAGTTCTTCCTGCTCTTGCAGCTAAGATAGCATCCTTCATTTAAAATATTTAGCTAAATCAGCTCCTGCCATTCCAGCTGTCTTTTTAGCTATAATTTTAAAATCTACATCTGGAGCAAACTTTTTATTTTTAGCATGAACTTTTAATATTTCTTCTCTACCTCTTACATCAGGCATCTCAACAACAACCTGTCTGTCAAATCTTCCAGGTCTTTTTAAAGGCCTTATCTAGTACATCAGCTCTGTTTGTTGCTGCTAAAACTATTATAGTTTCATCAGTACCAAACCCATCCATTTCAACAAGAAGTTGGTTTAGAGTTTGTTCTCTTTTCATCATTTCCTCCACCTTGTCCACTTCCTCTTTTTCTACCAACAGCATCTATTTCATCTATAAATACTATACAGGTGCATTTTTTCTAGCTTTTCCAAATAAGTCTCTAACTCTTGAAGCTCCAACTCCGACGAACATTTCTACGAACTCAGATCCAGACATACTAAAGAATGGAACTTTAGCTTCTCCAGCTACTGCCTTTTGCAAGTAAAAGTTTTACCTGTTCCTGGTTCCCCTAAAAGAAGAACTCCTTTAGGAATTTTTGCTCAATTTTCTTAAATTTTTTTCAGGTTCTTTTTAAGAAATCTACAACTTCTTTTTAATTCTTGTTTTTGCTTCTTCAATACCTGCAACATCAGCAAAAAGTTACATCAGAAATATTTTCTCCATTTTCTTTTTGCCTTTGATTTACCCATATTGAATATTTGTGGTCCTCCACCACTACCGCTACCTTTACCCATTCTATTCATCATGAATACTAGTAGTCCCTATCATTATCACATAAGGTAAAAGTGAAAGAACTATACTAAGAATAATGATGGTTGAGGTGGCTCAGTAGATTGTATAAGAGCTCCATTTTCATTTTGATAACAGATATTAAGTTACTATCTTCACCTAGTCTGTTTGTTATAAGTCTAGCTTTTAAGCCCTTGAACTCCAGTTTTACTATCAAAACCTAATTTTTGATTTTTAGACTATTTGACTTATTATCAAGATATTTTTGTTTCATTTGCCTTTGTAACCATAGACATAGCCATCTTTTTCTTCAACTACACCTATTTTTTACTTTCAATATTTTTTTATAAAATCTGAATAAGATATATCAACATAATCTTGAGTTTTGCTTTCTTCCATTATTTTTTTGAGCAACAGCAAAAAGAGTTATAATAAAGACTAACATTAATAAACCTTTTAGGTTAAAGTTTACTTTTACAGCCTTTCCAACTACTCTTTTTTCTTTCTTCTTCTCTTCTGTTATATCTTTTTTTCTTCCTTTTTATCTTCTTCTTGTTTATTTTCTTGTTTTTCTTCTTCTTTTTCAGAATTTTCTTCAGGTTTTTGGTTCTTCCTGTTTTGGCTCTTCTTCCTTTTTATCTTCTTGCTTCTTCTTCTTCTTGCTTTTATTTTCTTCATTTATTTTATTTTTCTTGATTTTCAGGAATTTGTGAGTCATTTTTAAATCTTCATCTTCAAACTGATTATCCTTCATTCATTACCTCCTCCACTGTGATTAAAACTTGTCTAAGTTCACTTGTATTTTTTTGTTTTCTTTTAGAATATATGCTTTTTATTCCATATATCCAAAAATATATTATTTCTTTATATAGAAATATAGGAATTCTATCCCTTACATCTCTAGGAACTTTCTGATTAATTAAAACTTCTTTTTAGCTTTTTAGAATGATTCTCATCTAAAAAGAATTCTATCTCCTTCCTTTCTATACCTAATCTCTATTATATCATTATTCATAGCATATAGTAAGTACTGATTTTTTTATGCTTTGTTTTTCCTTTTATTTTCAACGAATTCTACCTTTATTTTATACTTATCGAAAATAAGTTTCACTTGGAATTTTTAATTGAAGAATTTCATTTAAACAAGAAACAGTTTCTTCTTCCTTTTTCTATATATAAATGATGATAGTCTTTTATAATTCTAAAAATTTAAGTCCAAATCTATTTTTTTGTACCATCACTTTTTATTAGACTGTTTATCTCATCTATTTTGTTTCTATTTATTTTTTTATATTTTTTTATTCAAAAAAATGAACTAGCAAATTTTTTTCTTTCAAAAAAGAGATAAAGTCTTTATTTTTTTCTAAAGTTAATCTATTTTTTTCTTCATCTACATATTCATCTAAATCTAAAAAAATTTTTTTGTTATTTTCTCTTATTTCTTCAATTAAAGAAAAAGTTTATCTTTAAATTTGATGTTATATCTTTTTCAATAAAAAGGAATTAAATCCAACCTTATACTATTTCTAGTAAATTCATTTTCAAAGTTCGTCTTGTCTATTTTTATATTGAATTTCATTTTTATTCAAGTATTCAAGTATATCTTTTTATATATTTCTGAAATAGGTCTTATAATATTGTTATACTTTAACTTAATCCCCTCTAAGCCTTGTAAAGATGTTCCTCTTACTAATCTAAATAGAAAAGTCTCTATTTGGTCATCTTTATTGTGAGCTGTTGCTATCTTATTAGCTCCAACTTTATTATATATTTCAGAGAAAAAAATTATATCTTTCTTCTCTACCAACCTCTTCAAGAGTTTTCCCTGTTTTCTTAGCAATCTCTTTTGACTGGAATTCTTTTTACAAAAAAATTTCTAAGTTATTTCTCTTGGCATAGTCATAAGAAAAAACTTTTCATCTGCATCAGCATCTTCCCTCTTAAAAAGATGATTTATATGCACTAGATAAATTTTAAATTTAAAAAAATCTTGTAATTTCTTTAACATTTCTACTAAAAAAACAGAGTCAGGCCCTCCTGAAAAACCTACTACTATAGTATCGTTATTTTTCAATTAGATTATATTCTTCGTTAAGTTTTAATATTTCTCAAAATAATTCCATAGCCCTCTTTTTATTCTATTGATTTTTCAAAAATAATTAAATTACATTATAATTTAATTATCATAAAATTTTCTTTGAAGTAAATTATTATACTTTTTAACAAGATTACTGCGACGTCCTATAATGTTGAGAGAGCCTTTGGAGCTCTGGAAACATTATAGGCTGGCAAGTAATCGTTATAAATATAGCTAAAAATCTTTTTCTCTCAAAGAAAATTTTTGGAAATTTAGCTAGCAATGAACTGTTTTTACTAATATATCAAATATATAAGTTATTTATTATTTTTGAAAATCTAAGTGTTCTTTATAAGTTTTACTAAAGAAGTGTGCTCCTCCACCTTTTGTAACAAAGAATAAAAATTCAGTATCAGCTGGATTGTAGCTGCATCCACTGAGCTTACAGTTGGGTTACAGATAGGTCCAGGTGGTAAGCCTTTATTTTTATATGTATTATATGGAGATTGCACTTCTAAATCCTTTATAATATATTCTTTTTCTTTTCATAATTAAATACAAAGTTTACAGTTGAGTCTGCTGATAAAGTCATATTCTTAGCTATTCTATTATAGAAAACTGAAGCCATTAGAGGTTTTTCACTATCTAAGGCTGCTTCTCTTTCAAGTATAGAAGCCATTATCAATTTTTGATAAAATTCTTCTTTATCAGTATATTTTTTTCAACTGGGAATCTCTTTAAAAAAATTCCTTTAAAGAATATATTCAGTACTGCTTTTTCATCATAAGATTCTGGTATAAAGTATGTTTCAGGATATAAATATCCTTCAAAATTTCCCTCAGGAGTTGGATAAAGGGAAGTCCATTTCTTTAAATGCCTTTCATATAGTTTTTCTAGTTCCCTTTCCATTAGCAACTAATTTATCTATAACATTTTTACTGTACTTCCTTCTATAATAGTAAATTTAAATACCTTAGATTTACCACTTTCAAGCATAGATATAAGTTCTATTATATTGTATTTTCCTCTTAATTCATAGCTACCTGCCTTTATATTTCTACCACTGTTTCTAAACTTTAAATAAAGTTTTAAAAAAATGGATTATTAGACACAGGTAAAGTTGATAAAGATTCCTTTAATGGTTTATCCTTATCTATTTCTAAAAACTAAATTATATTTATCTTTTTGCTAGTTGGTAAGCAGTTGTACCTGCTAAAAATTATAATTACTATTGATACTATAGCTAGTAATTTTTTTCATTTAAAGCCTCCCTACTCTTAGAGTATTTTTCTTTTAATTCAGTTTCTTCGTCTAAATTATTTCTTTAGATTTTGCTTTTTCTATCAATGGTTTTTACCTTTCTAATTTCAGCAAAGCTTCAACTATTATTTCAGCTTCTTTAAATGCAACTGAAACGAAAAGAAAAGGCATCATAAACTTCTGCATTTTTTTATATGCTTGTTTTTACTTTTAGCTTTTTAACTATGAAATCAACTAATTTTTTTGGAGTCATTCCATCTTTTTCTACCCATAGCAATGAAAAAGTCTTGTTTTACCTGTATCTTCCATCTTAACTGGAGATATTTCATTGTAATTACTTTCATCTAAAAACATCACTATATGTTAGTTTTTAATAAAGAGGCAACTATATTTTCTGCTTCTTCCATATTTAATAAATCTTTAGCTAATTTTTTTAAATTTATCATAGTCATTATCTATTAAAAATTTGCCCTATATCATCTATTATTCTAAACTTTTTAGCTTGAATAACATCTTTTACATCAGGTAAACTTTCTTTTCTAATTTCTTTTTAACAGCCTTTTGTATTTGTAAAAGTCTTCTATATTCTTGAGGAGTTATGAAAAGTTATGGCAGTACCTTCTTTTCCAGCACGACCTGTTCTTCCTATTCTATGAACATAGCTTTCAACTTCTTGAGGTACAGCATAGTTTATAACATGGCTTAAATCATTTATATCTATTCCTCTAGCAGCAACATCAGTTGCAACAAGAATATTTATTTTTCTTAGTTTTAAATCTTTTTAAAGTTACTTCTCTGTAATTTTGTCCTATATCTCCATGTAGACCTTCAGCATCATAACCTCTATCATTTAATCTTCCTACTATTTCATTTACATCTGTTTTAGTTCTACAGAAAATTATTCCATAGAATTCCTTTTGTTAAGTCAATTATTCTACATAGAGCTTCAAATTTGTCTCTTTCATTAACTTCAAAATATATTTGTTCTGTTAAGTCTGTTGTTAATTCTCTACTCTTTACTGCTAACACTTCATATTCTTTCATATGAGTTTTTGCAATTTTTCATTATTTCTGGTGGCATAGTTGCAGAGAAAAATAACATTCTCTTATCATCATTTGTAAATGTTAAGATCTTTTCAATATCTTCAATAAATCCCATATTAAGCATTTCATCTGCTTTCATCTAAAACGAAATACTTTAATGAGTTTAGCTTTAATAGCTTTCTTTCAATTAAATCTATAACTCTTCCTGGAGTTCCAACAACAACATCTACTCCAGTTTTTATAAGTTTTCTTTGTATATCTATAGATTGTCCACCATAAACAGGGATTACCTTCATTTTTTTACTTGTACTTAAACTATTCATTTCCTCAGCTACTTGTAAAGCTAATTCTCTTGTTGGAGTTAAAACTATTGCTTGTATATGATGATCTGAAGTTTCAAAGTTTTCTATTATAGGTAAAGAAAAAGCAGCAGTTTTTACCTGTTCCAGTCTGTGCTTGTCCTATTATATCTTTATCATTTTTTAACAGTGCTGGTATTGTTAATCTTTGTATAGGTGTAGGAGATTCATATCCCTTTTTTTGATAATACCTTTAATACCTTTTCACCAAGCCCTAATTCCTTAAATTCTTTTAATTTTTCTAATTGTTCCATTATTCACTTCCTTTTTATTCATTCTTTTAATTATATCACATAATAGAGAAATAACATATATATTTTTGCTCAAAAAAAGAGAGAGAAACACTAGTTTCTCTCTTGTTTGAGCTTGGCAAATCCATACTCTCCCAGGCCGCTTCCAGCCAAGTACCATCAGCGTATATGGGCTTAACTTCTAGGTTCGGAATGTAACTAGGTGTACCCCCATAGCTATACTCACCAAGCATATATATTGTATCACATAATCTTGTTATGCGCAAGTCTGAACACTTGAAACTATATAGTAAAAACAAACTTAGATTAAAAACTTCGATAATTAGTATTGGTCAGCTAAATGCATTGCTGCACTTACACCCCCCAACCCTATCAACCTCCTAGGCTCGAAGGTATCTTAAAGAATACTTATCTTGAAGTTAGTTTCCCGCTTAGATGCTTTCAGCGGTTATCTATTCCAAACGTGACTACCCAGCTAGTGCCACTGGCGTGACAACTGGTACATCAGAGGTTTGTCCATCCCGGTCCTCTCGTACTAAGGACAGGTCTTCTCAATATTCTAACGCCTACAGTGGATAGGGACCGAACTGTCTCACGACGTTCTGAACCCAGCTCACGTACCGCTTTAATGGGCGAACAGCCCAACCCTTGGGACCTTCTCCAGCCCCAGGATGCGATGAGCCGACATCGAGGTGCCAAACCCTACCGTCGATATGGACTCTCGGGTAGGATCAGCCTGTTATCCCCAGGGTAGCTTTTATCCGTTGAGCGACGACCCTTCCATTCGGAATCGCCGGATCACTATGTCCTGCTTTCGCATCTGCTCGACCCGTCAGTCTTGCAGTCAAGCTCTCTTATGCCATTGCACTCTATGGTTGATTTCCATCCAACCTGAGAGAACCTTTGAACGCCTCCGTTACTCTTTCGGAGGCGACCGCCCCAGTCAAACTGCCCACCTAGCACTGTCTCCGTGGCTACAAACCACAGATTAGAATTTCAGCATTGAATGGTTGGTATTCCACCGATGACTCCGATACAGCTAGCGCCATATCATCTCAGTCTCCCAACTATCCTATACATGCAATGCCAAAACCCAATACCAAGCTACAGTAAAGCTCCATGGGGTCTTTCCGTCCTACTGTAGGTAACCGGTATCTTCACCGGTAATACAATTTCACCAGGCCTCCCGTCAAGACAGCGCTCAAATCATTACACCATTCGTGCAGGTCGGAACTTACCCGACAAGGAATTTCGCTACCTTAGGACCGTTATAGTTACGGCCGCCGTTCACTGGGGCTTCAATTCGGAGCTCTCACTCCTCCTCTTAACCTTCCAGCACTGGGCAGGTGTCAGCCCATATACATCGCCTTCCAGCTTAGCATAGACCTGTGTTTTTGTTAAACAGTTGCTTGAGCCTCTTCACTGCGACCCTCGAGCGCTTTTGTATCGCGTGGATACTGACCCTCAAGGGCCCTCTTCTCCCGAAGTTACGAGGTTATTTTGCAGAGTTCCTTAACGAGAGTTAGCCTGTCCGCCTTAGATTTCTCATCCTGACCACCTGTGTCGGTTTGCAGTACGGGCAGTCAAATATTAACGTTAGAAGCTTTTCTTGGCAGCGTGGGATTTGCACATTCATCTTACGACTGTATATCATACCTCAGATATAACTCAATGGATTTTCCTATCAAGTCATCCCTACATACTTCTACGGACACTTCCGTTCGTCCGCGCACATACCCTTCTGCGTCCCTCCATCACAATATATGACTGGCACAGAAATATTAATCTGTTTTCCATTCGCCTACGCATTATAGCCTGGGCTTAGGTCCCGGCTTACTCAGGGAAGACAAGCTTTACCCTGAAAACCTTGGTCTTCCGGCGAGGGGGATTCTCGCCCCCTTTCTCGCTACTTATTCCTGCATTCTCACTTCTGATACCTCCAGAGTCGGTTACCCTTCTCCTTCAACGGCCTACAGAACGCTCTCCTACCAATCCTTACGGATTCCACAGCTTCGGTTTATAACTTAGCCCCGTTACATTGTCGGCGCAGAGACTCTCGACTAGTGAGCTATTACGCACTCTTTAAAGGTATGGCTGCTTCTAAGCCAACCTCCTAGTTGTTTGTGAATCTCCACCTCCTTTCCCACTTAGTTATAATTAGGGACCTTAGCTGGTGGTCTGGGTTGTTTCCCTTTCGACAATGGAAGTTAACTCCCATAGTCTCACTCCTGAGCTCTAAATTATGGTATTCGGAGTTTGATTGATTTCAGTAAGCAATACGCCCCCTAGATCATTCAGTGCTCTACCCCCATAATTGAACACTCAAGGCTGCACCTAGATGCATTTCGGAGAGAACGAGCTATCTCCTGGTTCGATTGGCTTTTCACCCCTAAACCCTACCTCATCCCCCAACTTTTCAACGGCGGTGGGTTAGGACCTCCACTGTGTCTTACCACAGCTTCATCCTGGACAGGTTTTAGATCACCAGGTTTCGCGTCTACGCCAAACGACTAAATCGCCCTATTAAGACTTGGTTTCCTTCGGCTCCGTTATACTTAACCTCGCCGTTTAACGTAACTCGCAGGATCATTCTCCAAAAGGCACGCCATCACCATTGCTGGCTCTGACCGCTTGTAAGCACACAATTTCAGGTTCTATTTCACTCCCCTCCAGGGGTTCTTTTCACCTTTCCCTCACGGTACTATGCGCTATCGGTTAGTAAGAGTATTTAGCCTTATGAGATATGGTCCTCACAGATTCACACAGAATTCCTCGTGTTCCATGTTACTTGGGAGCAGAGTTATATGTGTAAGGATTTACTTGTACAGGACTTTCACCTTCTACGGTTCGCCTTTCCAGACAATTCCAATTCATCAATACACTATATTGAATATCTTACAGTTCTTCACTACTCTGTCCCTCAACCCCCTAAATACAACGGCTGTATCCTTGACATATTTAAGGTTTAGGCTTGACCCATTTCGCTCGCCGCTACTTTGGGTATCGTTTTTACTTTCTTTTCCTCGCGTTACTTAGATGTTTCAGTTCACGCGGTTCCCTCTTTCGTATTAAGACTCCATCTTAATAGATTGCTCCATTCGGAAAATCCTAGACTCTTACGTTCGATTGCAACTTATCTAGGCTTATCGCAGCTTACCACGTCCTTCATCGGCTCTTACTACCTAGGCATCCTTTGTGTGCCCTTAATTATTTTAACCTATTTTTTTTGACAGCTAACTCTAAGAAATTGTTAGAGTTAATTTTTTTCTTGTTTGTTCTACTATATAGTTTCCAATGTTCAGAAGTAATCCCAACAGCATTGCGCTGAAGAACATTACCAATAGAATAGAGAAAGACATATTCTCCTTAGAAAGGAGGTGATCCATCCGCACGTTCCCGTACGGATACCTTGTTACGACTTCACCCCAATCGCTAATCACACCCTCGGAGCATCCCTCCTTACGGTTAGGCCTGCTACTTCAGGTGCAACCAACTCTCGTGGTGTGACGGGCGGTGTGTACAAGACCCGAGAACGTATTCACCGCGACATTGCTGATTCGCGATTACTAGCGATTCCAACTTCATGTACTCGAGTTGCAGAGTACAATCCGAACTAAGAATAGTTTTCTGAGATTAGCTCCACCTCGCGGCTTTGCGACTCTCTGTACTACCCATTGTAGCACGTGTGTAGCCCAGCGTATAAGGGGCATGATGACTTGACGTCATCCCCACCTTCCTCCTGCTCATCGCAGGCAGTATCGCATGAGTCCCCAACTTAATGATGGTAACATACGAAAGGGTTGCGCTCGTTGCGGGACTTAACCCAACATCTCACGACACGAGCTGACGACAGCCATGCACCACCTGTCTTTAGGTTTCCCCGAAGGGACACTGAAACATCTCTGTCTCATTCCTAAGATGTCAAACGCTGGTAAGGTTCCTCGCGTTGCGTCGAATTAAACCACATGCTCCACCGCTTGTGCGGGTCCCCGTCAATTCCTTTGAGTTTCATACTTGCGTACGTACTCCCCAGGCGGATTACTTATCGCGTTAGCTTGGGCGCTGAGGTTCGACCCCCAACACCTAGTAATCATCGTTTACGGCGTGGACTACCAGGGTATCTAATCCTGTTTGCTACCCACGCTTTCGCGCTTTAGCGTCAGTATCTGTCCAGTAAGCTGGCTTCCCCATCGGCATTCCTACAAATATCTACGAATTTCACCTCTACACTTGTAGTTCCGCTTACCTCTCCAGTACTCTAGTCATGCAGTTTCCAACGCAATACAGAGTTGAGCCCTGCATTTTCACATCAGACTTACATAACCACCTAGACGCGCTTTTACGCCCAATAAATCCGGATAACGCTTGTGACATACGTATTACCGCGGCTGCTGGCACGTATTTAGCCGTCACTTCTTCTGTTGGTACCGTCATTTTTTTCTTCCCAACTGAAAGCACTTTACATTCCGAAAAACGTCATCGTGCACACAGAATTGCTGGATCAGACTTTTGGTCCATTGTCCAATATTCCCCACTGCTGCCTCCCGTAGGAGTAAGGGCCGTGTCTCAGTCCCCTTGTGGCCGTTCACCCTCTCAGGCCGGCTACCCATCATCGCCTTGGTGAGCCGTTACCTCTCCAACTAGCTAATGGGACGCAAAGCTCTCTCACAGCGCATATAGCTTTTCATAATCTTAGGATGCCCTAAAATCATAATATCAGGTATTAGCATTCGTTTCCAAATGTTGTCCCTAACTGTGAGGCAAGTTCTTTACGCGTTACTCACCCGTCCGCCACCCAAACCGAAGTTCAAGTAGACTTGCATGTGTTAAGCATTCTGTCAGCGTTCATCCTGAGCCAGGATCAAACTCTTCGTTCAATCTTTTTAATAGCTCAATTTTTGCTATTTTTAATTTAACACCAAATTTATGGTTGCTTTTTGTCTTTTTCTCTATTCTGTTGCTAATGTCCTTGTCTTATTGACATCGATTATCTTAACATCTTTTTTTCAAACTTTTGTCAACAAAAAATTAATTTTTTTTTATTTTTTTATTTCTTTTTCATTTTGTATTTATTTTAAAGGATTATTTTTTTATATTTTATTAGTTATTTTAGGGTGTTTTTATACATAAAAGAAAAAGCTGTCATAAATCAATGATAAAAAAATCATCAATTTATAACAGCTCTATTCTTTTATCTTTTTAAGATTTAATTATATGAGGATATTAGAATATAACTCTAAGTCCAAGTCCACCTCTAATATTGCTTCCTTTTTGTATCGTAACCAACATTAGCTGTTACTCCAATTCTTTGGTTATCTACACCGATATTAAGGTCTGTTTTAACATTTCCTCTTCTATCTTCTTTTTCACCTCTGATATTGAACCAATCAGCAGATGTTCCTGCTACTCTAGCTTTATTTTTTTAGGATTTGCTAATACTCCTAATTCATTTTCATAAGCTACAGTTACTGCTGCTTTTTAATGACTTAGGTCCAAAGAAAAGCTCTATAAGATAATTCTGCTCCAATTTCAGGTTTTTATAGAAATATAATCATTTGATTTAACTTCTAATTTTTACTTCTCCTGATCTTTCTCTTATCTTAGACATTCTTCCGTATTCTAATCTTAATGCTCCATAAGGTTTTAATGCAAACCCTTCTGATAATCTAAATTCCTTACTTAATTCATTTTTTTACTCCAAGTCCATAAGAATAGTATCTAGATTTAGCATTAAATATTTCGCTTACAACTAAGAATCTTCTATGCATTTTGTTATATCCTACAAATATATCTCCAGATATTGTCCAATTCAAGCTATTGTTATCATCGAATGGAACTGATTTAAACATTCCAACTTTTTCCTTGTAACATTTCTTCTTTTTGATCTTCCCTATATCTTCAAATTTATATCTGTTATGGACTAAACCTGCATACCAACCTACTGTTTCCCCAAGTTTTACACTTTCATCTTCATGAACATATGCAACTCCTTGAGCATTGTATTTGTAATCTATAATACCAGCAGTGTCAGTTTTATATTCTCCATTTGTTCCGAAAAACTTTAACTTTATTAGCATCTTTTTGTTGGGTTGGACCATGCATTTCTTAAATAAGAGAATTCTCTGTTTAAGATATTTCCTGTTTCATAAATTCTTTGTTGTACATTAGCATATTGGTGTCCCATCATTTCATCATATGCTTGTGTTAAAAGAATTTCTTCGTTATTTCCAATACTATTTAATAGATTGAAAAACACGTTTTTCTCTAGAATCAAGAGCATTCATTCCATATCTTTTGTTCTAATCCATCTGCAAAATTCCAAGCATTATGTGATTTTTTTCTACAAATGCTGTATAAGGAAGTTTAGTCATAGCCACACCTTTGATTTGACCATAGTTATCCAAAAACAGGTGTTGCCATCCAAGTTAATGAACCTGCTATAGATGTTAACTTAAAAGTTTCTTCCTTGAATTTGTTGTAAGAAAGGAGCTATTACTTCATCTTTTACAAACCATTCTTTTCTTATTTGTAAGTTCAGAATATTCAGTTCCCACTATCAATTGGCTATTAACAGGAGGTGTTGCTCCATTGATATCAATTGGTTTAGTTCTTCCTAATGTATCTATATAGAATCCAACATCAGACATTCCTAAGTTTGAAGTAGCTTCTCCTATAATCTTTTCGATTTTTTCTACTTCATCATCAGAAACTGTTACTCCATTTCTAGTAAATACAGGTTTTCCATTTTGGATAGTTATACTTACTCCTTCATATGACTTATCTGTTCCAGCTGCTGCTACTAATTCTTGTCCAGTTGCATCAGATTTTAATTTTGAGTTAACTATAGCTTCTAAAGCTGCAAGATCTGCTGCACTTATATCTTTGTAGCTAACACCATAAGTTCCTCTACCTCTTACATTTATTCTGAAGTTTCCATAGTTTTTAATAACTGCTGGTTGAGTTGGACTCTTACCTCTGATTACGACTCCATAACTTTCATTAGCATCTATATCGATGTTACCATGGTTTTCTAAAGTTGAACCATTCATTACAGCAACTCCAACAAGTCCTGAAACATTATCGTTAACTTTTATAGTTCCACCAACATCTTTTCCAGCATAGGCATCTGCAGTTCTTATATCTCCATAGTTTATAAACTTAGCACCTTCATCAACATATACTCCTATCATACTTTGTATTTTATTTGTAGCTGTTGCTCTGCTTCCGTCTAAGAATATTGTACCATTATTTTCAACTGTAGTTCCTACACCTTTTCCATACATACCTATAGACTTGTCACCATATATTCTTATTTCATTATTATTTATGATGTGACCACCATTATCTGCAGCCATTCCTATTCCATAAATAATTTTTTTGAAACATCTGTATATGTTTTTCCAGTTGCTGGATCTATAGAGTCAGTATCTCCTACTAGATTCTTCCATTATTTGTTGCTTTTTCCTCCTGGTGCATATATTCTATACTTCCTAGAGAGTTAGAGAAATCTATAGTTGCATTGTTTGTTAAATCTCCTCTATTAGTTCCATTTCCTTTAATATAGAAACCTATTAGACGTTTAGAGTTAGAAGAAATATCTCTTCCATTTGTAAGACTAGCTTGTCCATTAGAATACAGGAATACACTGTCATCTCCTAGACTAACTGTTCCTGCACCTGTACTTGTATATTTATTTGTAGTTGCAGGAGTTTCATTTTCAAGGATAAATCCAAATGATTTTGCTCCAACTGTTATTTTAGAAGCACTATCAGTTATATCTGCTCCATTTAATCCATAAAGTCCAACAGGTTCACTGTTTTTAGTTGTACTTGTATGAGCAGCTACATCAATTTCTCCTTTTAGAAGAGCTGTTCCAGATTCTTTATAGATTCCTATTGCTTCATCTTTTACATTAATCTTAGCTGGAGTATCTACTTCAACACCTGAATTTGTTGCTGAGAAGATACCAATAGATTTTGTTCCAACATCTATTGTACCAGAGTTATGTTTTATAGTTGATGTTCCATCTTTAGTATAGATTCCAACTGTTTTTTCTGCTGGAACAGAAGATGTTGTATCAGCTACATCTATATCAGCTGTATTTATAAATGTTTGACTTCCTTTTTAAGAATACTCCTAAAGTCTTTTTTTACCAGCTATAGTTAATTTTCCATTATTTGTAACAGTCTTAGCATTACTTGCATCTGAGTATATTCCTATTGAACTATCTCCACTTAAAGTAATTTTACTATTATTAGTTAAATCAGATTCTAATGCTAATAATCCTTTAGCACCTTCTTTTGTACTTTCTATATCAGTTACATTTGAAGTGAAAGTAGCATCCTTCATGAAAAATACCGTTAGAGTTTTCTCCTACTGTTATCTTTTTAACTCCATTTAATGTAGATGTACCTTCAACATATACTCCTGCAAATGAATCACTTGTTGCAGCCTTATCAGGAACAGTTATATCTATATCAGTCCCTGCTCCATTCATATTTGCAGTACTGTTTTTCAAGAATAATATAGTATTTTGATGAGCAGTTAAATCTCCATAATGAGAAGTAAAAAGTACTATTTTTCAAAATATCCTAAAATACCTTTTATTACTATAGTTAACTGTACCTTTTGCTGTTATTGTACTATTTTTTTCCATATAGAGCTATACCTTTTTCTCCTACTGTAATATCTGGTGTTCCAGTATTTCCTTGAGTTAAATTAGTATTTTCTGCATAGATTCCAACTGCTGGTGCACCAGTTAAAGTATCACCTACTGTGATATTTCCATCATTTGTTACAGTATTTCTAACTGTATCAGATTGTCCTCTAGTATAAATTCCAACTGAACCATTACCTAAAGTAATATTTGAATTATTAGTCATAGTTAATGATTTAAAGTTGTTTTTGATTAGCATTATATGTAGTAGCTTCAGCTTTTTTTCTGCTGGAGTTCCTGTAGTAGGAATATCAACTCACCCCATTTATTGCATAGATACCAACATTATTAGTTTCTCCTGCAACAGATTGAATAGTTCCTCCTGCTGCAGTATTTAATTTTTTTCAGCATTTACTAAATACATTCCTGTTGAACCTTTTTTTTAGACTTATACTAGAAGTTGCTGTTGTATCTATTTCTAATTTATTAGGATATTTAGTACCTCCAGCATCTTCAAATTTAGGACTGTCATCTCTGTATATTCCATAAATTCCTGTTGATGATTTTTCCCTAATTTTATAGTACCATCATTTTTTTAACTCTAGCTGACTCAGCATAGATAGCTGTTGACTTCTCAGAAGTTGTAAAAATCTATAGTTCCTTCATTTATTATTTCATAGTCATTACCCCTTATCCCAAGTAATTCCAACTTTTGTATTTTTTTATTCCTTGAGCCATAAGACCTATATTTTCTTCTTGTGTATAACTCTGCATCTGCTACAGCTGTTACTGTACTAGTTAAGTATGTTTCTCCATTAATTACATGAGTTAATACCATCTTAGGTTTTTAAGCTTTTTGGTGTTGTTACTTTAGCTATACCTTCTTTAAGTCTAACTTTCTTCAGCAGCACGACCATTGTTATTAAAATGTCCAACTTCCCTACATCTACTTTTAGCTCCTCTTTCACCATAAACTCCAATACCTGATTTTGATAGATTAACCTCACTCTTTTCCACCCTACAAATTCAGAGTTTTGAGTAACATAAGCAACTAAACCACCATTTAGATTAATAGTTGTTGTTTTATTAGTTGTATCTAATTCAGTTTTTCCATTTACATAGAATCCTGTTGAACCTTCTCCAAGATCCATTCGAGATCCTAAATATTTTTATATAACTCTTGTTAGCAACTACTGGTGCTGTTTTTATCTGGAGCACTGAAAAATACCTACTGCTTTTTTACCTGTTTGAATATCAGCTTTTATAACATATGGTGTACCACTAACTCCTTGTTTTTCACTATAAATTGCTATTGCTGGAGCTATATCTTTACCTATTGTTACTGTATCTCCTACAGTAATTTTTTTGTTATATGCAGATATATCTGTATCTCCTTTTAGATATAAACCTACGATTCCATTTCCAGTATCATTACCAGTTGTGAAGTTTAATGCTGGAGAAGTAGCTGTTAATTCTGCTTTTATCTGTTGCAGAAGTTCCTTCTAAGTATACTCCTACTCCATAACCAGAAACTTTTCCTATAACTGTACTTGTTCCAAAAACCTGTATCTTTATTTTTTTAGAAAAATAAGCAATATTTTTTTCCAGATTTTCCTAAATCTATTTCATCTGTAGAAGCTGTAGTCGCTTGAGCTCCTTTAGAAAGATATACAGCTATAGATTTTAGTTACAGCATCTACCATTGTTACTTTTCCAACTTTAGAAACTGTAGAAGCTGGTGCATAGATTCCTATAGATTCTGTCCCATCTTTGATTTCTATTTCATTATTAGAAGCTGTTAACTTAGCAGCTGCTGATTTGTAGAACTTCCAGGTAGTGTTGTGTCATTTTTTTAAATATATACCTACAGATTTTTGCTTTATTAGTTATTATTTTACCATTATTTTTGAGCTGTTAAAGTATTATTTCCAGTTACTTTAGCATACATTCCAACTGATTCTTCTTTTTTTACTTCTATTGATTTTCCAGTTTTATTTTCAAATGTAGTAATATCTTCTCCATACATTCCAGCAGCTGCTTTACCATTCATAGTTATAGTTCCATCATTAATAGCTTTACTTCCTGTCTCTTTTTGCATAGATACCTATACCATTATTTTCTCTATTTGAAACTATTGCTCCTTTATTTTTCAGCTGTAGAACCACTACCAGCTGTAGTTGTTCCATTGATTGCTGCTAAGGCAACTTGTGTATCTGTTGTTAATGTTTTTCCACTATCAACAGTCACTGAAGATTGATTTGTAGCTAGTAATGCTATAGTAGAAGCATTTGCATTTCCTTTATCTATAGTATAGTCAGCATCTAATAGAGCCTTTTGCTTGATTATTAGCATAAACTAAACTAGATTTTTGCTCCCATAGCTTCAATAATAGTTACTTTTTAGTTCCATCATTAAAGAATGGTTTTTAGATTAGTTGTTGCACTTCCGTCTAAATATGCAAAAGTTGAATTTTTCCCTATTTTTATATTTAAAGTTCCATGATTTTTAAAAAGTATTATTAAATTTAGCTTTTATCTTCTGAATATATTCCAATAGAATTTTTTTCCTACAAAAACATTAGAATTATCCTTAAAGTTTACTGTTGCATTTCCATCTGAAAATACTCCAATATTTCCTGGTGTTCCTGGATCAGTAGCAGTTCCTGCAGGTGAATCTACTTCTATTGTTCCATAATGTTCAAATTTCATTCCTGGATTTTTAACAACAACAGCATGAGCTAAATTACCTTTTTGTTTTTAATAGTTCCTGTATTAGTAAATGTACCTTTTTCTCCATAAAAACCTATACTTCCATTATAATTTGTTGGATTTAATATAGTGTTCTTATCTCCTGTAACCTCTATAGTTCCAGCATTTGTACCTGCTCCATCTAACATTGCATAACCTATAGATTGCGTTCCTTTTTGCAATTATTTTAGCAAGACTATTTATATTAATTACTCCATTTGTTGCATTAGAAAGTGCACCAAAGTTCTTTTCACCTTTAACTTCAACCTTTCCTAATCCTACTAAAGTTATACTTCCAGTCTTACTATTTCTAAGTCCAAAACTACTTGTAGAATTATCTCCTAAAGTTATAGCTCCACTTACTTCAACAGTATCAGTACCTATTTGTTTACCACTATATTTATTTTGTATAATTCCATTTGAATCTTTATATGTTCCTATTGTATTAGTCTCAACATTTTTCAAGTCCATGGTCATCAATTCCACCTGCTGTTATAGTTTCTTTTGTAACTCCATTAGCATCAGTAGTATAGGTATATACTCTACCTTTTACAGGTCTTGTTGCTACTTCTGTGTATACTCCAACAGCACCATCTACTTTCCCAGAAACTCCTCCTGTTTTTATCTGCATAGGTAGCTAAAGTAGTTGCTGTACCTATATTTATTGTTCCACCTACTTCAGCAGCTTGTATTGAATTTAAAAAGTCCAACTCCAACAGAACTATCACTTTGCACATTTATTATTCCTGAATTTTTTATAAGACTTTTATTAACTTCTTGTCCTCTACTTGCTATTTGTCCACCTGTAGATGTTGTTACTCCATAATTTGTATATGTTTTTGAAGCTACAGGATTACCACTATTATCTTTATTTTTTTAACAGTTAGCATTCCAAAACTTCCAGCACCATTTAATGTTATTGTTTTTCCCTCTAGGTTATTAGCAACCATCATATTTAATCCTCTTCTATCAGAGGTATTTCCACCTGCATTTGGATTTTCTGGTCTTAATTGAATTCCTGCACTTTCTTCTGCATTTAATGTTATTGTTCCTGCATTAATCATTTCTGTTCTTGTATTATTTGTAGAAGCATCAAAGTTATTGAAACCAAAAAGCTACTTTGATTTTTAATCCCTGCACCACCAATTCCATTAATTGTCCCTGCATTGGTTACAACTATATTTTGCAACAGTATTTATATCATTATATTTACTATCTGTATTTACTCCATAAGCTATATCATCATAACGTGTGAGTTCCTTGAACATCTATACCAACATTTTTAGATTTATTTAAATTTATTGTACCTAGATATTTAAAAAGGCTTAATTGAAGTATCATTAGAGTCAATTCCTTCATCAACCATAAAAAGCTCTAGTATCTGCCACTGTTACATCTACATTTGTAGTTACACCATCTAAACCTGTTACTCTACCCCAAGTTGAAATATAATTTTTATGTCCTGATGCATTATTATTTACATTTATAGTTTGCCCATTTAAATTATAAGCATTATTTAAAAAAATATCTTGTTGAGTCATCTGTTAAACCACTTGGTGCTAAGATAAAATCTACTGGTGTTACATTAGCTGGATTTACTGTTATATTTCCAACTTTTTCTACTTTTTAATACAGATATAGTTGGATTAAAACTCAAATTAGGATCCTCAGGTATTTCTATTTTTGGTGGTTTAGGCAAGTCCACTTTTGGTGCCTCAGTTGGTTTATTTACATTTGGTTTTACAACTGGTGCAGACAATGTAGCTGGAGGTGTTACTGTTACAGGTATATCCAACTTATCTTTTTTTAACTTCTTTTGGTGAAACATTTGCAAATATTTCTACTTCATTAAGTGGTTCTCTTATCTTTCTAAGTTCAACAAGTCCCCATTCTCTTTTACCATTTGTTGATGCATCTATTGAAGTATCTCTTTTTAATTTTGTAACTCCTGTTGAGTGTAGTTGCTGTTTGCCAAGTGCTTGTATTTTCATTTCCAGGAGTTATAGGATCACCATCGACACTTTTCCCTGCAATTGTGTCTATAGCATTTCTTTCTTCCCAATTTCCTCTTCTATAAATACTGTTGTAAACATATTTTTGGTGGTTTATCTCCACTTCCTTTGTATGTCCCACTCCAATTATCATACATATAATTTATTCCAAATTGCCAAGATGACCAAGGAGATTTTCACTACTTGATTACCTTGTTCCATTAATTGAACTAATTCCAATCTTAGTGATTCTATAGATTTTGTATTTTTCTGCTCTCGCATCCTTTAATTTTTCTTGTAGCCCTTCTACAGAATCTTTTATGTCTTCTCTTGTTGCTATTGTTTCAACAGAATTGCTTTACATTTTGATCTGTATTTACCTCTTCTGAAAAAAAGCATTTAACCCCATCATTAAAAAAATAGAATTACTAAGCCTATTGAATATTTAACACTTTTATATCTTTTTGCAATAGAACGTAAATCTTTTTCAATTTTTTTGAAAATTCTTATTCAATCTCTCTCCTCCTATAAATTGTTTCATTTAACTCTATATAAACGAATTATAGTCTTTTATTGTACATTTTGTCAACATTTTCGAATGTTTTTTTGTTTTAATATTAAATAGATACAAAAAAATACCACTGATTTTACTCAATGGTATTTATAATTACTACAATTTGATTTGAAATTCTACTATATTTTTTTTACTTTTATTTTTTTCTTTTACTTCTTGATCATTTTTATACATTGCTTGTTCAACAACTTTTTCCATTTTCATCATATCTTTTAACAAGCCCTTCTACTGAACCATGTAGATATGGTATTTCTATTTCTAATTTTCCCATCTTCTGAATAACCTTTCATTAATCCTTCTTCCTTATCATTTTTGAAAAGTTACTTGGCTTAATAGTTTTCCACTTGGATAATATTTTTTTAGAAAGTCCTTCTCTTTTTATCATTAACATAATTTGTTTCGTACTCTAACTTTCCATCTTTTAGTATATTGTTTTACTAAACCAGTAACAACATTATTTTTGATATGGTACTTCTATAATTAATTTTTCCGTCTTCTGAATAATGTCTTTCAATACCATTTCTTAAATCGTTTTTATTAGTTACTTCAAACTCTAATTTTCCCACTTGGATAATATGCTCTTTCTACACCTTCCATAAGACCATTTATATAGTTTTTCTTCTTTTTTTCACTTTTTCCATCTTCACTATATACAAATGTCTTACCATTTAATTTTCCATCTTTAACTTCCAAAGTAGCTTCTACTCTTTCCATTTGGATATTTCTTCTCAACTACACCTGTAAATGGTGTTTGTTGCCCTTTAAGATATACTTTTTCTTCTTTTACTTCAATTCTTTCTATTGCAACTTTTTTTCTGCTGAAAATACTGTAACTGAAAAGTAATATAAATAAACTTGCTAATATTTTTTTCATTAGTCCTCCTATTTTTCTTATTTCTCCATTATATTTATCTTTGATTAGTTCTAAAATAGCAGTCATAGCTTTATCTATGTCTTCATCTGTAAGAGTTCTATTTTTATCTCTTAAAACTATACTCATAGCAACAGATTTTTTTATCTTTATCAATTTTATCACCTGAATATACATCAAAGATATCTATTTTTTTCAATAAGATTAACTTTCTTTTTAATTTCTTTTACCATTTCTCCAACTAAAACAGATCTATCTAAAGTTATAGCTAAATCTCTTAATACTTCTGGATATTTACTTATTGTTTCATAGTTTACTTTTTATCTTAATATATTTTAGTAAACTTGTTAAATTAAGTTCTGCAAAGAAGACTTTTTTTCTCTTTTTATTCCAAAAGTAATTTACTAAGTTAGGGATGAAGTTCTCCTAAAACTCCTATAACATCTTCTCCTATTTTTTTATTTCAGCACTTGCTCCTGGGTGGAAGTTTTTTTATTATTAGTCAATCTAGTTAAAGAATATTTTTGTAACATTTAATCTTTCTAGTAAAAATTCTAAATATCCTTTTTAAATCATAGAAACTGTAGTCTGATTTAGATTGGTTCCATAGATTTTTTTCTTCTCTACCAGATAAGATTAAAGCTATTTTTAAATCTTCAATAGCTAAGACCATTTTGTCCTTCTCCTAGTTTTTTAAATGTTTTACTTATTTCAAATAGTTTTTAAATCTGTTTTGATTTCTATTTATATTATCTCTAACATTAGCTATTAAACTATATAGTAAAAGTTGGTCTCATAATAGCCATATCTTCACTTAAAGGATTTTTATTTCTATAACTTCTTCACCAAAAGTTAAATAATTCTTTTGTGAATTTAGGTATGAAAACTATAGTTTATAACTTCATTTAAACCTAATTCTTTTAGAATTTCTCTAACTATTCTTGAGATTTTTGAAGTTAGTGTTTTCTTCTCCAGATTCTATTGACATCACAGGCATTTTTAGCTTCTATGTTGTCAAAATCCATACATTCTGATAACTTCTTCATAGATATCTGCAGGTCTTGTTAAATCTGCTCTATAGCTAGGTGGAATTAGAAGCGTAGTTCCATCTCCTAGTGGTTTTCAATTCGATATCTAAATGAGTTAATATTTTTCCAACTTCTTCATATGTTAAATTTTTTTCCTATGAATTTATTTAATTTTTCTAAATTCAATGATATTTCTGCTCTCTTAGGTTTTTCTACATATTTATCTATAACTTCTGAAAGAACTTCTCCTTCAGCAACTTCAGCTATTAGAGAAACTGCTCTATTCATAACAACAGCTAGATTTTCTACATCCATTCCTCTTTCATTTCTATATGCAGAATCTGTAAAAAAATTCCTAAATCTCTTGATTCTCTTCTAATGTTTTCAGGTGTGAAAATAAGCTACTTCAACAAAGATATTTTTTTAGTATCATCATCTATTTGAGTATTTTTGTCCTCCTATTACTCCTCCAATTGCTATAGCTTTTTCATCATCAGCTATTACAAGTTCTCCATTTTTAAGAACTCTTTCAACTCCATCAAGAGTTGTTATTTCTTCATTTTTCTTTAGCAGCTCTTATTGTGATATTTCCTTCTACCTTATCTAAGTCAAAAAGCATGCATAGGTTGGTTATATTCAAACATAACAAAGTTTGTAACGTCAACCACGTTATTTATAGGGTTTTAATCCCATAGCTCTGATTCTAGTTTTTAACCATTCAGGTGATTCTTTAATCTTTTACATTTTTATTACTCTACCCATGTATCTTTTGCATCTATCTTTATCTTCTATATTTACTTTTATTACTGTATTTACAGATTCAATAGTTTCAGCCATTTCTATAACAGGGTATTTAACCTTTTCTATTATAGTAAGCAGCAACTTCTCTTGCTATACCTATATGAGATAGACAATCTGGTCTATTAGGAGTGATTTCAAGTTCAAATATTACATCATTTAATCCTGCATACTCTCTATATTCTTTTCCTACAGGAGCATCTTCAGGAAGTATTATTATTCCTTCACTTTCTTTTGCAAGACCTAACTCTGCTTCTGAACATAACATTCCATAAGATTCTACATCTCTTATCTTGCTCTTTTTTTGATTTTAAAGTTTCCAGGTAAAACTGCTCCTATTTTAGCAACAACTACCTTGTCATTTAATTTGTGATTTGTTGCACCACAGATTATTTGTAGAGGTGCTTCTTCTCCAACATTTACTTTTAATAGAGTCAATCTATCAGAGTTTGGATGTTTGTCAAACTCAACTATTTGCCCTATTACAACATTTCCTAAATCTTTTCCTTGGATATCTATAGCTTCAACTTCTTGTCCTATCATAGTTAAGGCATTAGCTATTTCTTCCACACTTTCTTTTATATCCACATATTGTTTTAACCAATTTAATGATATTAACATTATATATTCCCTCCAATTTTTAAATGATATGAATCATGAAAAAAATAGTTCATATAATAGTAATGAGATTATTTTATATCTTCTACTTAAATTGTTTTAAGAACCTCATATCATTTTTCAAAAAAATGCTCTCAAATCTCCAATACCATGTCTAAGCATAGTTACACGTTCTATACCTACTCCGAAAGGCAAAACCATTCACTTCATCAGGATTAAGTCCTACATATTTTAGAACTTCTGGGTCTACCATTCCACAACCCATTATTTCTATCCAACCACTATCTTTACATAGTCTGCAACCTTCTCCATGACAAATCATACATTCAACGTCCATTTCAGCACTAGGTTCTGTGAATGGGAAGAAATGAGGTCTGAATCTTACTTTTCTATCTCCAAAAACTTCTTTTACAAAGTGAGTTAATATTCCTTTTAAGTCTGCGAAAGATATATCTTTTCCAACAACTAAACCTTCCATTTGATGGAACATAGGTGTATGAGATATATCATAATCTGGTCTGTATACCTTACCAGGACAAATCATTCTAAATGGAGTACCATGTTCAAGCATATATCTTATTTGAACTGGTGATGTTTGTGTTCTCAACACAATAGAATCATTTAAATAGAATGTGTCTGTCAAATCTCTTGATGGGTGAGTTTTAGGAATATTCAAAGCATCGAAATTGTATTCAACAGTTTCTATTTCTGGCCCCTGAACCTCCCACGACTGAAGTCGCAGGGTTCTTGGGTAATAGTTGCTTTTGTTAGCCAACTAAATTTACCAAGCTATCCCCATAGTTCCTACGGTTCATATATTTTTATTTAAGCACTTATACCTAATATCTTTAGTCCTTCTTTTAATATGTTTTTGCTGCATTTATATCTCTATTATGTACAGCTCCACATACTGGACAAGTCCATTCTCTCACACTTAAATCTTTTACTTCTTCATTTCTATATCCACAACAATTACATATTTGACTACTTGCAAAAAATTTATCTACTCTTACTATTGTTTCTTTCCATGCCATTTCGCTTTTATAACTTAGTATTCTATTAAATTCACTCCATGATACATCTACAATATTTCTTGCTAATTTATGATTTTTTTACCATATTTTTTTACTTTGTAAATCTTCAATACAGATAATATCATATTCTTTTTATTAGCATCGTTGATAACTTTTTGCAAAAAAATCTTCTCTTTGATTTGATATCTTTTCAAATAATCTTGCTACTTTTATTCTAGCTTTATTCCTATTTGAACTACCCTTTGGTTTTTCGTGATAGTTTTCTTTGTAATATTGCTAGTTTATTCAAAGATTTTTTTGTAAATATTTTGGATTTTCTATTGAGATTTCATCACTGGTAATCGCAAAAGTCCTTTTATACCTAAATCTATTCCAACATTTTCTATTTGTACTTTCTAACTTTTTCTGCTTCTACATCAGTACAACATAAAGATATATAATATTTTCCACTAGGTACTTGTGTTATTGTTGCATTTATTATTCTTCCTTGTGGTTTTATTTTATCTCTTATTTTTTTAGTTTTCCTAACTTAGGTACTTTTTATCCATTTATCTAAAAAAACTCTATATTATTATTTGTATAATTAGTTCTGTATGATTTTCTATTATCTTTCTTAGATTTAAACTTTGGATAGCCACTTCCACTAAAAGAAGTTTTTATAGGCTTTTATCTAAATCTTTTTAAAGAATTTTGTAAAGAAAATTTATCTACATCTTTTAACCATTCTTTTCTCTTGTTTTAAAACTGTTAATTCTTTACTACACTCACTATATGACATAGATTTTTTTCTTTGTTATATAGCTCTTGTTTTTAAACCTAAAAAAATGATTATAGACATATCTTACACAACCAAAAGTACAATTTAATATTGTTATTTGAGTTTTAGTTGGATAAAAATCTAAACTTATATGCTTTTTCCATGTGATTTCACCTCCATTTACCTATATATAGTATACCACTTTTTATACTATAAGTAAATGAAAAAAGTAAAATTTTTCTAAATATATGAACCTAAAAACTGACTCAGTCGTTTTTAGAGGTTGTCGTTCACATAAGTACGCTACCACTTATGCAGTTCTCCTGGCATATACACTCCTTAATAAATTAAGGAGATTAGCCTTGAACTCTTAATATTTCTATTAGCACAGACTATATCTTATCCCACAGCTCTATCTGTTTGGGTCTACCCACTTCCACCAGCTTTGGTGTACTTCCCTCAGGAGGAATAGTCGTTGAACCTTACCTTTCGGTCTTGGCTGCTGATTGCCCATTTTTAGCCTTTCCCAAATCTTTGATTTGGGGCATTACTGCAACACTTAGGATTTAACCTTATGTCATCTAGTATATTTTTTCTGCTTTCGCCACTTTCACACTTGTACCATATTATTTAGGTACTATGTTGTAGTTATACTAGCTTTAGGGGTTTCCAGCAATTCGAGTAGTATTGGATAGCTTTTTAAAGTTGCTACCTCTACATACATATTTCTATATATGCTGACTATACTTAATGGTCTAACTCATGACTGACACCCTACGAGTGCTAGAGTCACAAGTGTGCGACCATATTTTTAATCAACTATATCGAAGCCCATTTTTGAAAAGATATTTTTCATAAGCTCCATAGTTTCATTGATAGGATGTATTGTACCATAGTTATATTTTTGTTCCAGGTAAACTTATGTCAATTATTTCACTTTCTAATCTTTCATTTAATTCTTTTTCTTTTAAAAGCCTTATTTTTTTCATCTAATAAATTACTTATTTTTTTCTTTAACTTCATTTATTATTTGTCCAATCTTAGGCCTTTCTTCTGCTGTAAGGTCTTTCATTTTTCTTAGATAAGTCCGTAAAGATTCCTTTTTTCCCCATATAGTTTACTCTAATTTCTTCAAGTTTTTTTGAAGAGTCTTAGATTCTTCTATATGTTTTTGTATTTCTTCCTTAACTTTTTAGAATTTCTTCTTTCATTTTTACCACTTTCCTCCGTTTATAACTTTAATTGCTTGTGAAACAATTGTATATTACCATCTTTTTAAAAATAATAAGTCCATATCTTCCATCTTCTGTCGCTCCTGGATTAAAAAAAGTATCTCATCTTCATAATATTCTATATATGGTTTATGAGTGTGACCAAAGATAACAAGATTAGCTTTTAATTTTTTTAGTCATTTCTTTTATAGAACTTTAGACTTCTTTTTTTACATCGTAAAGATGTCCATGAGTTAGAAAAATTTTTTTCCTTCTATCTCAAAAAAATATTTTCTTCACTATGACTTCTTTCAAAAAAATCACAATTTCCCTTTTACCATATAGTAAGTAGCTTCTGGATGGACATAGCTAAGATCATCTATATCCCCTATCCCATCACCAGCAGCTATAACTATATCAGGTTTTTTTCTTTTTCAAAAAAATTTTTTTAAAGCCTTATCAAAATATGAATGTGAATCCGATAAGACTAGAATTCTCTTCATTTTTTTCTCCAATCTAATCTTCTAATTCTTCTTCTTCTTTTTTAATTTTTGTGATTGCTGCAACTTTTTCTTCATCTGCAACCTTCATTATTCTAACACCTTGTGTTGCTCTTCCAATACGAGATATTTCACTTATAGAAGTTCTGATAACTATTCCATTAGAAGTTAAACACATAAGCTCTTCATCTTCATTGACTTCAAGCACTGAAACGATCTTACCAGTTTTTTTCACTAGCTTTTAAGTTTATAACTCCTTTTCCACCTCTGTTATATTGAGGATATTCATCAAGACTAGTTCTCTTACCATAACCATTTTCAGTTATAGTTAAAATATCTGTTTCAGGATTTTTAATAAGCATAGCTGACACAACTGCATCTCCTTCTCTTAGAGTTATAGCCTTAACTCCTTGAGTACTTCTTCCTGTTGGTCTTATTGTATCAGTTAAGAATCTTGTACAATATCCATCATGAGTAGCTATCAATATTTCTTCTTTAGTTACATCTTCTATTAGACCAACAAAGATAATATCGTCATCTTCTTTGATCTTTTTATAGCTATTAAACCTGAATTATTGATATTTTTTTAAATTCTCCTAAAGAAGTTTTCTTTATTAAACCATTTCTTTAGTTATAAAGACAATTTCTTTTTTTCTGGAAGAAATTCTTTTATTACTATAGTGTCACTTACTTTTTCACCTTCTGAAAGATTTATTATATTGCTTAATAATCTTCCTCTTGATTGTTTAGATAAATCAGGTATTTCATAAGCTCTTATATTATACACCTTTCCTTTATCTGTGAAATATCATCATAGTATCAAGAGTTGAAGCTGAGATTATCTTTTTCAGCATAGTCATCTTCAATAGTGTTAAGAGCTGATACTCCTCTTCCACCTCTTCTTTGTGCCTTTATACTTACTTGCTTCTATTCTCTTTACATATCCTTTATTAGTATATGTTATGATGATTTCTTCATCTTTTAATTAAATCTTCAGGAAGAATTTCCATTCTTTCTTCTTCAATTTTAGTTCTTCTCTTATCATTATATTTTTTTCTTTAAGTTCTAATAATTCTTTTTTTCATTATTTCATAAATCTTAGAATTATCAGCTAAAACTTCTCTTAATTCCTTTTATTAAAAGCTTCAATTTCTTTATATTCATTATCGATTTTTTTCTCTTTCCAAACCTGTCAATCTTTTGTAATTTCATATCAAGTATTGATCTAGCTTGAATATCTGTAAATCCATATTTTTCAATTAATTGTTCTCTTGCAACTGTACCATCAGAAGATGCTCTAATAAGTTCAATTATTCTATCAATATTTTTCTAAAAGCGATTTGATACCCTTTTTAAAAATATGAGCTCTCTTTTTCTGCTTTATCTAAGTCAAATGCTGTTCTTCTTGTAATAACATCAAATCTATGTTTGATATATTCATTTAACATCTCTTTTAGATTTAAAACTCTAGGTACATTATTTACTAAAGATAGCATTATAACACCAAAATGTAGTTTTGTAAATCTGTATATTTATATAGCTTATTTAGAACAAGTTCAGGTTCTTCACCTTTTTTTAACTTCAATTACTATTCTTATTCCTTCTCTGTTTGACTCATCTCTTAAGTCTGAAATTTCAGTTATTTTTCTTTTCTTTAACTAAATTCGCTATTTTTTTCGATTAGATTAGCCTTATTTAATTGATATGGAATTTCACTTACTATTATGTTAGCTTTTTCCATTCTTTTTGCTCTTCTATATCTACTTTTTCCTCTTACTTTTATCTTACCTCTACCTGTTTTATAGGCTTCTATAATTCCAGCTCTACCATCTATTATAGCTCCTGTTGGAAAAATCAGGTCCTTTTGATATAGTTCATTAGTTCTAAAAATTTCTATGTCTTTATTATCTATCAAAGCAAGAATACCATCAACTAACTCTCCCTAAGTTATGTGGAGGTATATTAGTTGCCATACCAACTGCTATTCCTATTGCTCCATTAAGAAGTAAAGTTAGGTAATTTTGCTGGTAATACTGTAGGTTCATCTAAGGAATCATCAAGTTCTTTCTCCAATCTATAGTGTCCTTTATCGATATCTTCTAACAGTTCAGCAGTTATTTTTTTCCATTCTTGCTTCAGTATATCTCATTGCTGCTGCTGAGTCTCCATCTATAGACCCAAAGTTTCCATGTCCCTTCAACTAAAAAGATATCTATAGTTGAAATCTTGTGCCATTCTTACCATTGTTCCATAAACAGCTGAATCTCCATGAGGGTGATACTTACCTAAAAACTTCCCCAACGATTCTGGCAGATTTCTTAAATGGTTTATCATTGGTCATTCCCATTTCATTCATAGCAAATAGTATTCTTCTATGAACAGGCTTTTAAACCATCTCTTACATCTGGTAATGCTCTACTTACTATAACACTCATCGAGTAATCCAAGTAAGATTCTTTTTAACTCTTCTTCAATGTATCTATTATCAACATTTGACATTTATTCTATCCTCCATTAACAAAAATATTATAGATGAAATTATAAAATAAACGAACTACGAATGACTGAATTTTATCGTGAAATGCTATGTTAGTGAGCGTTAAAAAAAGCAAAGTGTCTGAGTTGATTTATCAACGAGTTTTTGCTTTTTTTAGCGAACGATTAGCATTTTACGATTAAAAAAATTCAGTCTCAGTAGGTCGTTTATTTTATAATTTTTATCATAATATTTTTATTATATATCAATATTTTTTTACATATTCTGCATGTTCTTCTATAAATTCTCTTCTTGGTTCAACTTTATCTCCCATAAGTTTATCAAATAGCATATCAGCTTCTCTAGCATTATCTATTGAAACTTTTAGAAGTAATCTTCCATCAGGGTTCATTGTTGTTTCCCAAAGTTGTTCAGGGTTCATTTCTCCCAGCCCTTTATATCTTTTGTATAGTATATTTTTTTATTTGTCTTGATTCATTTGTGCTAAGACATTTTTCAATTCTAAATCATTGTAAGCATATATAATTTGCTTTACCTGATGATACTTTATATAGTGGAGGACAAGCAATATATATATTTCCTTCATTTGATTAAAGTCTCTCATATATCTATACAAGAATGTCAAAAATCAATGTTCTTATATGAGCACCATCGACATCGGCATCGGTCATAAGAATTATTTTTCCATATCTCAATTTTTGATATATCAAATGTTTCTCCTATACTTGTTCCAAAAAGCAGTTACCATAGCTCTTATTTCTGAACTTTCTAAAGATTTATGTAATCCAGCTTTTTCAACATTTATTATCTTTCCTCTAAGTGGTAAAGATAGCTTGATTATATCTATCTCTACCTTGTTTTGCAGAACCTCCTGCTGAATCTCCTTCGACTATAAAGATTTCACATTCTTCAGCTTTTTTTAGAAGTACAATCTGCTAATTTTTCCTGGAAGAGATCCAACTTCTAAAAACTGATTTTCTTAAAACTAATTCTCTTGCTTTTTTTGAGCTGCTTCTCTAGCTTTCTTAGAATTTAATATCTTTTTCAACGACTATTTTTGTTATAGCAGGATTATCTTCTAAGAATATTTTTTTAAACTATTTGAAACAATAGTATTTACTATTCCTGAAACTTCAGAGTTTCCTAATTTTCCTTTAGTTTGTCCTTCAAATTGTGGTTGAGGTATTTTTGTCGATACTATTGCCACAACTCCCTTCTCTTATATCATTTCCCATAAGTTTACCATCTTTATCTTTTTAGTAAACCTTGAGCCTTACCTACATCATTTATAACTTTTGTTAAAGCTGTTCTAAACCCTTGAACGTGTGTTCCACCTTCATGAGTATTTGATATTATTAACAAAAGAATAGATAACTTCATTTTGTGAAGTTGTATAAGTAAATGTAACATCTACTCCCACATTATCTTGCTCTGCTGAAACATAGAAAGGTTTATCTATAATAGTTGTTTCTTCTTTTTACTATTTCATTTAAGAAATCTAAAATTCCTCCATCAAATTTATAAAGTTTCTTCTTTCTTTTCATCTTTTCTTAAATCTGAAAGAGTTATAGTTAAACCTCTATTTAAGTAAGCTAATTCTTTTAATCTATTTGAAAGAGTGAAATAGTTATATACCAATGTTTCAAAGATATCTCCATCAGCTTTAAATCTTACTGTTGTCCCATGTTCATTTGCTTCACAAGAACCTATTATTTTAACATCTTCTTCAGGTTTTCCTCTGTGGTATTTTTGATAATATACATTTCCTTCTTTTCTAACTTCAACTTCTAACCATTCAGAAAGTGCATTAACTACAGAAACTCCAACTCCATGTAGACCTCCTGAAACCTTATAGTTATCATTTTCAAATTTTCCACCCGCATGTAGAACTGTTAAAACTATTTCTAATGCTGATTTTCCATATTTTGGGTGGATATCTGTTGGAATTCCTCTACCATTATCAACAACTTCTATTATGTTGTCTGGAAGAATTTTCACGTCTATTTTATTACAATAACCAGCTAAAGCCTCATCTACAGAGTTATCAACTATTTCCCACACCAAATGATGTAGACCTCTTTCTGATGTTGTACCTATATACATACCTGGCCTTTTTCTAACAGCTTCTAGACCTTCCAGAACTGTTATATTCTGTGCTTCATAACTCATTTTTTCCTCCATTAATAAAAAGTTAAGAAATTCCCTTAACTTTTTATTTTTTTTATATCTTCTATTTCAAACTTTTATTTCCAAACTTTTCCATTATTTTCATTTATTAATTTTTGTTTATTTGCAAAAAAATATAATGCTTTTAATACAGAATCATAGCTTTTTAATATAAATAATCTTTTTCATTAAAAATCAATAACAGTACTAATTTCAGCTAATTCTGAAAAATAGTTCTTTCCACTTTTTCTCTTAAAAATCATAAGTTTTATCTTATCTTCACTTTTCGATTGCAGATATTGCTATATCACTTATTGACATTATTTTCATCTTCTATAATTCCTTTTTCAACATAGAAATTTTTAGCTTCTATATCTAATTTATCTGTTGAACTTATTAAAACCTGTATGTCTCTTTTTATTGAAAAAAATTCTAATATTGACTTTTCTTCTATCTTCATCAAAATATGAAGTTATATCATCAATAATAACAACAGGATTTTCTTTTCTATTTTTCTTTATTATCTCAATTTCTGAGAGTTTTAAAGAAAAATATTATAGATTTTTCTCACCTTGTGAGGCTGAAATTTTTGCTTCATAGCCATTTAAAAAGAAATTTATAATCATCTTTATGTGGACCTACAAGAGAAAAATTTATATCTATCTTCCTGATGTTTCTTTTTGTAAAAATCTCTTTTTTTGTAAACTTTCCTGTATCATCTCAACAGTTACTTTTTCCAGTTTTATCTAGGTTTGTTTCATATTTTAAATTTAACTCTTGCTCTATGTTAAAAAGTTTTCTATATTGTAAATTCAATATAATAGAGAGACTTTTTCACATATTCTAGCCTTGTAAAAAATAATATAGGAAGCATATTTAATAAATTCTTTTTCATAAATAGCAAATTCTTCAGTGTTTCTTTTTATTTTCTTTTCAGATATTTATTTCTAATTTTTAAAAGTTTATCATAATTCTTTAGATTGCTTAGGTATTCCTTTATCTATCTGAGAAATCTCAATATCGAAGAAATCTCTTCTATTTTTTTAGGTGAACCATTGATAAGAATTATATCTTCAGGTATATAAGCAATAATATTAATTTTTCCATAAAAATCTGTCTGACTTATTCTTTTTCTTATTGAAGAAAAAAACTCTTTTTTTAGCTCCAGGTATATTTTTTTAAATCTCACTGAAATCTTATTATTAGCAATATAATCACTATATGAAATTGAGGAGATGAAACTCATCAAAAATTATATTTTATCATCTCCGCAGTTTTCTTAGTTTTGAAACTTATACCTGTCGAACTATAGTATATTGCTTCCAATAGACTTGTTTTTCCCTTGAGCATTTCTTTACCATAGAAAAACATTTGATTTTATCTGATAGCTCTACTGAAGTATTTTTCTAAATTTCTAAAAATTAAGGTAACTGATATTAGATATTTTCAAGACAGCACCTCAATTATTCCACTATATATGTTTTTATCAAATATTTCAACCTTGTATTCAGGATAAATTTTTTTCTACCTCTTCTTGTTTCTACTTCATCATTTACTTTTACTTTTCCATCTAAAAATAACTTTCTTTAGCTTCTGAACCACTATCTACGACAGCAAGCCATTTTAAAAAAATTGATCAAGTTTAATGAAATTCAGTTGAAATTTTTAACTTTTTTTCTATATTTTTTTCATAATCCACTTCCTTATTTTTAGCCTGTCTTATAGTTTACCATATTTTTTTTGCTATTTGTCATTTTTGTTTATATTTTCCAAAAACTTTCTGAATACTCAGCTTTTTAAAATTTTTCATTATAGATGTACCTATCATTTTATAGTACATAGTTTTACTAAAGTTTTTTTACATTTAATATAACATCTATATTACTATTATCCACCTCTTTTTTTATATTTTTCTAAAGCTTTTTCTTCTATAGTATTTCTAGTTTCTTCATCAAAAAGAGATAGTATTTTCTCTAAATTACTTTCTTCTATATTGTATATTTTTTTCATCTACGTTGTCAAGCTTTTTCATTTTTTTTACTTCTGCCTTTTTTTCTTTCAAGCAATAAAGTTTTATCTTCAAGTTTTATCTTCAAGAAAATTATTTTCAATCATTATTTCTTTAATATTTGAAATTTTTTTCCATTCCTTTTTTTTCTAGCTTGTTTTTATTTGATTTCTTTACTTTTTAATCCTTTACCTTTGCTGACATTTTTCAAAAATAGTCATATTGATATTATTAGCTTTTTTTGCTACCTTTTTCCACCAATATTCTTTAATATTCCACTGATATAATTAGGTAAACCTATTTCTATATTTTTTTGTCCATATGAATAAGAATGTTTAAAAACTCTTTTAACATTTCTTCTCCATCTTCAGCTAAAATCTTCTTTATTTTTCTTATCTACCCAAGCATTCCATTTAGGAGCAATTTTTGGATTTTCTTTAGCTTTATTTATTAAATATTCTATATTGTCTTGATAATCTATATCAGCATTAAGGTCGATTACTTCCTCAACACCCATCTATATTTTTCTTTTGACTATATTCTTTTTCATTTTTCTTAATAAATTCAGACATATGGCAGTCGCCATCTCTTTCTTTTATTAAAAAAACATAGGCTATATAGTAAGTTTTTTTCATCTTTGTTATATATTTCTTCAAAACTTACTATATATTTTAATTCTAAAAGAACATCAAAAAGCCTTTTAAGAATTCTTGTTAAAAACTGGCTTCATTCTATTTAAATAATATTCTTTAACCCCATTTTTTTATAATCTTTTCAACTCTTTTGTTCCATTTTTAATGGAATAATAGCTGCTAAAGTTCTAACATTAATTTCACCCTTATTGTTTTTTTATATCTTATCTTACTTATATATTTATATATTCTTGAAGCTATAGGATCTTTTACCATAATTTCAAGTAAATTTTTTTGTGTTGTATTTTATATATCTTTTACTTTTTTTATCTTATTTACAATATTTTTTTATTCAACACAACCCTATAGAAAAATTTTTCTTTCCTACTTTCATTTTTTTGATAATTTAAAAGTTGGAAAGAACTATCCTCAAATTTATTTTTTTCCAAACTTTAGTGTGATTAGAAATTTCAAATTGATAAATAGTATTCTTTAAATTTTTTTAAGAGCCTGCTCAACCTTAGCATAATAAGTTCTATTCATTTTGTTACCTAAGAAATTTACTATGAAGTCTGAAATTTCAAATTCTATAGCAACTTCTTCATTTTCATCTTGTTGAGGACTTTTTCTCTTGATACATAGAGATTAAAAAAAGTATAGATTTTTCTCTTCAAATATAGAAGGTTGAAAAACTTTATCTTTTTTTATCTTTAGGAATAAGTGTACTATACATAGTTACTCCCAAATCTTCAAAAAGTATACTTTAAAAGTTTATTCTTTTATTTTTGCTTCTGTGGAGTAAAAAAAGGAAAATATATCATCTCAATTGGTATATTGATAAAATTTTTCCTGTAAATTTAAATAATTTCCTGTTTCTCTTATATAAATTTCTTGTACTTCGATATCAGGAACTTCTTTATTTTCTATTTTTTTATATCTTTTACATTCTCAAACTTCATTAAATCATCAGCAAGAGAACCTGTCTTAGAAACTTCAAAATTTTCTGTTTCTATAACTTCAACAACTTCTTTTTTTCATCTTGTTCTACTTTTTTTCTTTTTTTCATATTAAAATCTCCATCTAATATATTCTTGCAATATTTTTTTAAAAAAATGTATATAATCAAAAAAATAAAAAAATATCACAAAGAAATTTTAACATATTTTTTTGTATATATTCAATAATAATATTTTTAATTTTTTTCTTTGTCAAAATTTTCGTGAGATTTTAAAAATTTTATATATAAATATGACTTTGAAAACTAAAATAAAATTATTATATGTATATATATAATAATAATTTTATTTAACTTATAATCTATCGTAGAAATTTTTATAAATTTTTAAACTTTGAAAATATAATAAAAAAATTTAAATGTATATTAACAGTAATAGTTTTATAAAATTAATTTTTCTTTTTAATTTCAATTCAAATATTTTTTTCTATTTTAAAAAAATATGAAGAAAATAATATTTTAAGTTTTTGTATATGGATAAAAAAATAATCTTAAATTTTTGTGCTTTTTTTCCTACATAAATTCTAAATTTTTAATCTCATCATAATTTTTTTACTTCACTACATATAACATAAATTACTAATTACATAACTAAAAATTTTAAAATTTTCTAATTAAATATTAAATAAATACTTGACAAAATTCATAAATAACTTGTAAAAATTCTAAACTGAATACAGTAGATTTTTTTGGAGGTGAATATATATGAAAAGAACATTTCAACCAAATCAAAGAAAAAGAAAAAAAGATCATGGTTTTAGAGCTAGAATGTCAACTAAAAAATGGAAGAAAAAGTTTTAAAAAGAAGAAGAGTTAGAGGAAGAGCTAAACTATCAGCATAAAGCCCAGTGATTAAAAACACTGGGTTTTTACCTAGATTTTATTTTTTTGGAGAAATGATGAATACTTTAAAAAAAGAATGGAGAGTTTCAAAATATATACAAGCTTGGAAATAAATATTTTGGTAATTACTCTCTTATTTTTTTAATAAAAAAATAAGTTAGATTATTCAAGATTTCGGGTTTTGTTGCAAGCAAAAAAATAGGAAAAAGCCTTTTTGTAGAAATAGAATCAAAAGACTATTTTAGAGAGTATATAAGATTAAATATAGAAAAAATTAAATGCTAACTATGATATAATTATAGTAGCTAAGAAAAAAAGCTGGAGAAATTATAGAAACTATAAAATATCAAGATATAGAAAAAAAGACTTAAATAGAGTTTTTAAAAAATTCTAAAAATTATTTAGGAAGAATAATGAAAAAAATATTTATATTGCTTTATAAGATTTTATCAAAAATTTATTTCTCCATTATTCCCAGCCAAATGCAGATATTATCCAACTTGTTCTCAATACACTTTAGAGGCAATTCAAGAATATGGAGCAATAAAAGGAACATATTTAGGAATAAAAAGAATATTAAGATGCCATCCCTTTTCATGAAGGTGGTTATGATCCAGTACCAAAAAAAGAAAAAAATAGAAAATTCGGAGGAAAAAGAGAAAGAATGAGTATTTTATAATTTATTAAAGACAATTTTTAACTTTTTTATTAAATACTACTGATAAAGTATGTAGGAAATTTTGGAGTTTCAATAATAATAGTCACAATATTGATTAAAATAATGTTATTACCTTTAACATTGAAACAAGATAAATCAATGAAGGAAATGAAAAAAACTTCAACCTGAGTTAGAAAAAAATAAAAGAAAAATATGCAAATGACAAACAGATGTTAAATATAAAAAAACTATGGAACTATACAAAGAACACAAAGTAAATCCATTAGGAGGATGTTTACCACTATTACTTCAACTTCCTATATTATTTGCTTTATTTGGAGTTTTAAGAAATGGAATTATCCCAAAAGATTCTTCATTTTTATGGTTAAAATTATCTGTGCCAGATCCATTTTTATGTATTACCAGTTTTTAAATGGAGCTGTGTCATTTCTTTCAACAAAAATTAATGGGATCTGCAGATAGTAATCCTCAAATGAAAAAAATATGATGTATATTTTTTTCCAATAATGATGATAGTCATTTCATTAAAAATGCCATCAGGATTACAATTATATTGGTTAACATCAAGTATTTTAGCTGTTGTTCAACAATACTTTATAATGAAAAAAAGGAGCTTAGTATGGAAAAAAACAATAGAAATTAAAAGCTATTGATAAAGAAAAAGCCCTTAAAAAGAGCATTAAATATTTTTAGGGGTAGAACTTACTGATAATGAAACGGTTGATATAGTAGAAAAAAGTTGCCCCACGTAAAAATTCTTTGGTCTATTAGGAACTGAACCAGGAATATATGAAAGTTTCAATTAAGACTAAACAAGAAGAAGAAAAGAAAGTTAAAGAACATAAAGAGCATAAACCATATGTACATAAATATGAAAAAAAGAAAAAAACAGAGAAGCATGTAAAAAAACTGAAAAAGGTTGAAAAAGCCTGAGAAAGTTGAAAAAAATAGAAAAATAGAGAAAGTCGATCATAGTGAACAAGAGAAAGAAATTTCAGAAAAAAAGTTGCTTTTTTTGTTGAAAAAAATGAAGCTAGACATAAAATATAAAAATCAGAAAGAGTTAAAGAAAGAGTTTATGTTGTAGAATTCTTTTGGTAAAAGATAATGCATTAATAATAGGTCAAAAAGGTAAAACTTTAAATAGTTTTTGAATATCTTTTAAATTCAATGATAAAAAAATTGTAAAATTGAAATAGATGTTGAAAAGTTTAAAGAAAAAAGAAATGATACTCTAAGAGTATTAGCAAAAAGAATGGCAGAAAAAGTTTCAAAAAAACAGGAAAGACTGTAAGACTTAATGCTATGCCACCAAGAGAAAGAAAAAGTTATACATGAAGTTGTTAACAAATATCCTGATTTGGACACTTTCAGTGAGGGAAGAGATCCAAAAGAGATATATAGTTATAAAAAAAGAAAAGATAGAAAAGTGAGGTTAAGAGTATGTTATTAGATACTATTGCTGCTATTTCTACTCCTAGGGGAGAGGGTGGAATTAGCATAGTTAGAATGTCTGGTCAAGATTCTCTTAATATACTTGAAAAAGATCTTCAGAGCCAAAAAGTAAAAAAAGTTAGTGAATTAAAAAAACTATTCTATAAATTATGGTCATATTATTGATAATGAACATATAGTAGATGAAGTTTTAGTTAGTATTATGAAAGCACCTAATACTTATACAAGAGAAGACATTGTTGAAATAAACTGTCATGGGGGATTTCTTGTAACTGAGCAAGTCTTACAAGTTGTACTGAAGAACGGAGCAAGAATTGCTGAAATTGGTGAATTCACTAAAAGAGCTTTTTTTAAACGGAAGAATAGACTTTAACACAGGCCGAAGCCGTAATAGATGTTATACACGGAAAGACAGAGAAATCTCTGTCTTTATCTTTAAATCAGCTTAGAGGAGACTTAAGAGATAAGATAGCAACAATAAAAAAATCAGTTTTAGATTTAGCTGCACACATCAATGTAGTACTAGATTATCCTGAAGAAGGAATAGATGATCCTGTTCCAGAAAAATTTAGTTGATAATCTAAAGAAAGCTTCAGCTGAGATAAAAGATTTGATTTCATCTTATGACAAGGGAAAAATTATAAAAGATGGAATAAAAACTGCTATTATAGGTAAAGCCAAATGTAGGAAAAATCAAGTATATTAAATTCTTTATTGAGAGAAGATAGAGCCATAGTAACTCATATTCCAGGGTACAACAAGAGATATAATAGAGAAGTTATCAATATAAATGGAATACCACTATTACTTGTGGATACAGCTGGAATAAGGAAATACAGATGATATAGTTGAAAAATATTGGAGTAGAAAAATCAAAAGAACTTATCAATAGTGCTGATTTGATTTTTATATGTAATAGATACTTCAAGAGAAATAGATGAAGAAGATTTTTAGAATTTATGATATTATCAACACTGATAAAGTTATAGGAATTTTAAATAAAATTGATATCAAAAAAAGAAATAGATTTATCTAAATTTCCTAAAATTGATAAGTGGATAGAAATATCAGCACTTTCAAAGATAGGAATTGATAATTTAGAAGATGAAATCTATAAATATATTATGAATGAAAATGTGGAAGATAGTTCACAAAAAAATTAGTTATTACCAATGTTAGACATAAGTCAGCACTTGAAAAAAACAAATGAAGCACTTTTTAAATATTATTGAAACTATTGATATGGGATTACCTATGGATTTAATGGCTGTAGATATAAAAAGATGCTTTAGATTCTTTATCAGAAGTTACAGGGAAATTTCAAGTGAAGATTTATTAGATCATATTTTTTTAGTAATTTCTGTGTAGGAAAAAAATAAAAAAGAATTAAAAAAAGAAAAAATATCTAATTAGGACTACTTGTTTAACGATAAAAATTAGATCGTTTCGGAAAAGCTCCAACAAGGCTCTCTCAAACAATAATGACTCGCTCATTCTATTTAATTTGTTTATCAAAATCTAATCGTAATTCAATTATTTTTGCATTTAAAATTAAAGTATAATTTAACTACTTTTTTAATTGAGAAAAATATGGATTGATGAATAGAAGGAAGATGAAGATAATGGATAAGGATTATGATGTTATAGTTGTAGGAGCAGGGCATGCTGGAGTTGAAGCAGCATTAGCAAGTGCAAGACTTGGAAATAAAGTAGCTCTTATAACTCTATATTTAGATACAATTTCAATGATGTCTTGTAATCCCTCAATAGGAGGACCAGGAAAAGAGTAACCTTGTAACAGAAATAGATGTTCTTGGTGGAGAAATGGGAAGACATATAGATGAATTTAATCTTCAATTAAAAGATTTAAATACAAGTAAAGGACCTGCTGCAAGAATTACAAGAGGGACAGGCAGATAAATATAAATATAGAAAAAAATGAGAAAAAGCTTGAAAAAAACTGAAAATATCAGTTTAATTCAAGATTGTGTAGAAGAAATTCTTGTTGAAGATATTAAAGATAGACAAAATTTATCTTATGAAAAAGAAAGTTATTGGAGTTAAAAACAAGATTAGGGCTTAATCTACAATACTAAGGCTATAGTTTTAGCAACAGGAACTTTTTTTAAAAAGGAAAAAAATAGTTATAGGAGATGTAACTTATTCAGCAGGTAGACAGGGAGAGACATCAGCTGAAAAAAATTATCTGATAGTTTAAGAGAATTAGGGATAAAAAAATAGAAAGATATCAGACAGCTACACCTCCAAGATTAGATAAGAAAAACTATTGATTTTTCTCAATTAGAAGAGTTAAAAGGTGAAGAACATCCAAGATATTTCTCAATTTTTACTAAGAAAGAAAAAGAATAATACAGTGCCTACTTGACTTACATACACTTCAGAAGAAACTATTGAAGTTGTTAGAGACATGATGAAAGTACTCACCAATAGTTAGTGGAATGGTAAATACTCATGGACCTAGACACTGTCCATCGATAGATAGAAAAGTTTTAAATTTTCCAGAAAAAGTAAAACATCAAATATTCTTGAAATGGAATCTGAAAATTCAGATGAAATTTATGTAAATGGACTTACAACAGCTATGCCAGCCTTTGTTCAAGAAAAGATTTTAAGAACTATTAAGGGACTAGAAAATGCTAAGATAATGAGACATGGATATGCAGTTGAGTATGACTATGCACCTGCAAGTCAACTTTATCCAAGTTTAGAAAATAAGAAAGATTTCAGGTCTATTCTTTTCAGGACAAATAAATGGAACTTCTGGATATGAAGAAGCAGCAGCTCAAGGATTTATCGCAGGAGTGAATGCAGCTAAGAAAAATAAAAGGGAGAAGAACCTGTAATTATAGATAGAAGTGAAGCATATATTGGAGTTCTTATAGATGATTTAATACATAAGAAAAACTCCTGAACCATATAGAGTATTGCCATCAAGAGCTGAATACAGACTTACTTTTAAGATATGATAATGCTTTTATGAGACTTTTTGATAAGATTAAAGAAGTTGGAATTGTAGATAAAGATAGAAATAGAATTTTTAGAAAAATCTATCAATAATGTGTATACGGAGATTAATAATTTAAAAAAATATTTCTGTTAGTATGAATGATGCAAATAACTTTTTAGAAAAGTTTAGGAATAGAAGAAAAAAATTTGTAAAAGGTGTTAAAGGCTCAGAAATTTTAAAGATAAAAGATGTGAAATTATGATGATTTAAAAGCTTTTTCTAAACTTAAATGACTATGAAGATTTTTGTAAAAAAATCAAATTGAAACTATGATTAAATATGAAATTTTTATAGAAAGAGAAAATAAACAAATAGAAAAAAATTTAAAAAGTTAGAACATATGTATATAGACAAAAATATAAACTATGATGATATAAAAAGGAATATCTAATATTGCTAGAGCAGGGACTTAATGAAGTCAGACCTCTTTCTATTGGAGAAGCTACAAGAATCAGTGGAGTTACCTCAAATGATATAACACTTATTATTGCTCATATGAATGATAAATAATTATGGAGGGATAAAATGGATGTATATTTACAAGGTTTCTTAATGGGATTGGCCTATGTTGCACCCATAGGAGTTCAAAATTTATTTGTTATTAACTCAGCAATTAGTCAAAAAGAGGAAGAGCATTGTTAATAGCTTTAATTGTAATATTTTTTTGATATTACTCTAGCCTTTTGCTTGTTTCTTTTGGAATAGGTTTATTAATAGATAAGTTGGAATGGTTAAAATTAATAATTTTACTGATAGGAAGCCTTATTGTTATCTACATTGGTCAAGGACTTATTAGAAGTAAAAGTTCATTTAAAGAAACAGATACAAATATTTCATTGGCTAAGGTAATAACAACAGCCTGTGTTGTAACTTGGTTTAACCCACAAGCAATTATAGATGGAACTATGATGTTAGGAGCATTCAGAGTTAATTTAGCTGCAAGTGATGCAACTTATTTTATTCTAGGTGTAGTTTCAGCCTCTTTTGCTTGGTTTACAGGAGTTACTTTTGTTTGTTTCATTCTTTAGAGATAAAATCAATGATAAAAGTTTTTGAGAGTTATAAATATAGTTTGTGGAGCTATAATAATTTTCTATGGAATAAAATTATTATTAAGTTTTTATACTATGTTAAAAGGATAAATAAAATCTAAAAAAAGGACTGTCTGTAAAAGTCATGCTAAAGTAAAAAAATAGTTCGTTACTGAGTAAATTTTTAACGATAAAAATCAAGAATTCGCTGCAAAGTCAGAAACTCACTTCTGTTCAGACACTCTGAATTTGCTTTGCTCATTCTATTTTTGATTTTTTTTATCTAAAAAATTTACATTCAGTAACTCACTTATTTTTTTTACTTTAGGATTGAAATTTCATTTTTGCTACAGTCTTTTTATTGAAAAAAATTTAAAAATTTACTATAAATTTTTTAAAAATTCTTATTGTAAACTTTATTGTCTTGTCAATAAAAAAACTTTAGTGTTATAATTGTCTCAGAAAAATTTTTACTATAAAGTATTTTGGGAGGACTAATGAAAGACAGAATAAAAAATTACAAAAGGAAAAAAAGATGTTGCAATTTTTAGCACATTATTATGTAGATGGAGAAGTTCAAAAGATTGCTGATTATGTTGGAGATTCTTTTTATTTAGCAAAGACAGCAACAAAAATTAAAAAAATAAGACAATAATAATGGCAGGAGTATATTTTTATGGGTGAAAGTATAAAAATTTTTAAATCCAGAAAAAAACTGTACATATGGTTGATGTTTATGCTGATTGTCCTATGGCACACATGATAACTATAAAAATAAAAAGAAATGAGAGAGAAATATGATGATTTAGCAGTGGTTTGTTATATAAACTCAACAGCTGAAATTAAAAGCATATTGTGATGTATGTATAACTTCATCTAATGCAGTTAAGATTGTAAGCAAATTAAAAGAAAAAAATATTTTTATAGTTCCTGATGGAAATTTAGCTGCATATATAGCAAAAACAAATAAAAAAATAAAAATATTATTTTAAATGAAGGTTATTGCTGTGTACATAATTTAGTGCATTTAGAGAAATGTAATAAAAATTAAAAGAAAAGAATATCCTAATGCAAAGGTTTTAGCACATCCTGAATGTAAAGAAGAAATTTTAAATTTAGCTGATTATATAGGTAGTACAAGTGGAATAATTGAAGAGGCTTTAAAAGATGGAGATGAATTCATAGTTGTAACTGAAAGAGGAATACAATATAAGATTTATGAAAAAAAGCTCTAATAAAAAAACTTCATTTTTGCAGATACATTAATATGTAAAAAGTATGAAAAAATACTTTAGAAAAAAATAGAAAAATATTTTATTAAATGGTGGGGATGAATTAGAAGTTGATGATGAAATAGCTAAAAAAAGCTTTAATTCCTTTAGAAAGAATGTTAGAGTTGGCAGGGCGATTAAAATGAAAATTGAAAAATTCAGATGTAGTTATAGTTGGTTCTGGAGTTGCAGGTTTAATTTGTGCTTTGACTTTTATCTAAGAAATTTAAAATAATATTATTAACGAAAGAAAAAAACTTCAAGATAGTAACTCTTATCTGGCACAGGGAGGAATATCAGTTTGTAGAGGAAAAGAAGATAGAGAAGAATATATTGAAGATACTTTAATAGCAGGTCACTATAAAAAAATGATAAAAGAGCAGTTGAAATATTAGTAGATGAATCAGAAGAAGCAGTAAAATACTTTAATTGAAAAATGGAGTTAAATTTACAGGAGATAAAAAAAGGGCTTATTCTATACAAGAGAGGGAGGACACAGAAAATTTAGAATTCTATATTGTGAGGATCAAACAGGTAAATATATAATGGAAAGTCTTATAGAAAAAGTTTTAGAAAGAGATAATATAAAAATAATTGAAGATTGTGAGTTTTTAGATATTATTGAGAAAGAAAAATACTTGTTTTGGGAATATTGGCAAAAAAAGAAGAAAATATTTGCTATAAAATCTAAATTTACAGTTCTAGCAACAGGTGGCTTAGGTGGAATATAAAAAAATACTACAAATTTTTTTCCCATATTAAAGGAGATGGGAGTCGCAGTAGCTATAAGACATAATATAGAATTAAAGGATATTTCATATATACAGATACATCCAACAACATTGTATAGCAAAAGAAAATAAAAGGAAATTTTTAATATCTGAGTCAGTAAGAGGAGAAGGTGCAATACTTTTAAATCAAAAATTAGAAAGATTTACAGATGAATTAAAACCACGTGATAAAAGTAACAAAGGCAATTTTAGAAGAAATGAAAAAAGATAATTCAGAGTATGAGTGGTTAGATTTTAGTACAATAAAACTAGATGTAAAAAGAAAGATTTCCTAATATTTATAGAAATTTAATGGAAAAATAATATAGATCCTCTTAAAGATAAAGTTCCAGTAGTTCCTGCTCAACACTATACAATGGGTGGAATTAAAGTAGATATGGATTCCAAAACTTCAATGAAAAAAATTTATATGCTATTGGTGAAGTTGCTTTGTACAGGTGTTCATGGGAAAAAATAGACTAGCAAGTAATTCATTGTTAGAAAGTGTTGTATTTGGAAAAAGAGCTGCATATTCAATTATTGATGAAAAATAATATTTCTGTTTATAATGAAATAACAGATGATATTTTTGAAAAATATAGCAGATAAAAATAATATTGACTGATGAAAAAGAAAAATAAAAAAATATCATAGAAAAAAAGGATAAAAAGAAGATGAATTTGAGAAAAAAATAGATAAATTTCAAATGGATGAATCAATTAGATTAGCATTAAAAGGAAGATATTACTTCTGAAGACATAAGTACAAATGCAATTTATAAAAAAATAGTAGATTGGCAGAAATTTCACTTTATTCAAAAGAAGAAGGAATTTTAGCAGGAATAGATGTATTTAAAAGAGTTTTTTTGAGTTGTTAGATGATAATGTTGAAATTTATAGAATATAAAAAAGATGGAGATAAAGCTTTTAAATAAAGATTTAATATTAAAAATTAAAGCTGATGTAAAAAAACAATATTATCTGCTGAAAGAACAGCTTTTGAACTATTTACAAAGAATGAGTGGAATTGCAACTTATACTCAAAAAAATGGTAGAAGCACTTGATGATGAAAAATATAAAGTTACTAGATACTAGAAAAAAACTACTCCAAATATGAGAATATTTGAAAAAAATACTCAGTTAAAGTTGGTGGAGGATATAATCACAGATATAATCTTTCAGATGCTATAATGTTAAAAAGATAATCATATAGATGCTGCTGGTTCTATAACAGAAGCAATAAAACTTGCAAGAGAATATTCTCCTTTTTATTAAAAATTGAAATAGAGGTTGAAGATTTAAAAGGAGTAGAGGAAGCTGTTAAAGCTGGAGCAGATATAATTATGCTAGATAATATGGATATAGAAACTACAAAAGAGGCTATAAAAAAATTATAAATAAAAAAGGCTATAATAGAGTGTTCTGGAAATGTAGATATAAACAATATAAAACCGTTTTAAAGGATTGAAATTGACTATATTTCAAGTGGAGCTATAACACATTCAGCTAAAAATTTTTAGATTTAAGTTTGAAAAATTTGAGGTATGTAGATGATTGAAAGAGAAGAGAGAAAAAGAAAATACTTGAGATATTAAGAGATAGTGAAACTCTTGTTAGTGGGACATATCTTGCAGAATTTTTTTGATGTTTCAAGACAAGTGATAGTACAGGATATAGCAATATTAAAAGCTAAAAAAATATAGATATTATTTCAACTAATAGAGGTTATAGATTACTATCAAAAAGGAATAAAAAAAGTTATTAAGGTTAAACATGATGATGCAGAAATTAGAAATGAATTAAATGCTATTGTAGACCTTGGAGCAAGTGTTGAAGATGTTTTTGTTATCCATAAAACTTATGGAGAAATAAGGGTAAAATTGGATATAAAAATCAAGGAGAGATGTTGATTTATTAGTAGAAAATATCAATTCTAAATTGAGTAAACCTCTAAAAAAATCTTACAGATAATTGTCATTATCACACTATAATAGCTGAAAATGAGAATATTTTTAAAGAAGTTGAAGATAAACTAAAAAGAGCTTGGAATTTTGATGGAAGAATAAAAAAGGAAGTTTAGGCAACTTCCTTTTTATTTTTGTTTCATATGAATGTATTAACAAATAGTAACAACAACTATATTCTTGTTTTTAGCAACTTTATTATAGAATTCTTTTAAAGTTTTCAAAATGTTCAGAAAGTTCTTCCATTATTTCTTCTTTTCTTCATCATATTCCCAAATATCGGGATAAATTCCATTTTCAGCAAATTTATTCATATCAAAAATCTTTTTAAATAATCTTGAAAAATCTATTTCATTTAATTTATTAGCAATTTCAGCTACTCTTTCTGTTGGAATATATCTTGTAAATTCTTCAGAATCATCATCAAAGCATTTTGCTACCTATAATAAATTCACTTAGTATATTATCTTGAGGAGTCTCCATAGATTGCAGAAAGTCCATTAAGTAAAAATGAAGAGCATCCCACATTTTATCTATATCACATAATTCAGTTCCATCTTTTTCTTCTAAGTTCTTCAATAGTTTCAAAAGAAGTCATCACTTTCTAGTAATTTTTTTAAAAATCTTCTTTTTAACCTCTTGGTACATAGCATACATTCCCATATAAAAACCTCCTATTATTAGTATATGTTTTATTCTATAGTTATTATAACAATAATTTTAAAGAGAAATGCAATTACAATTTATTATAATAAACATTTTATGATATAATCTAATGATAATAAATAGTGGAAGATGGGGAAAAAAATATGGGATTAATAACAAATTTTTTAGTAATTATTGGTGGAATTTTTAGGATTGACAATAGGAAAAATTTAATGAAGATATAAAAAATATTATTGTAGACTGTGCAGGAATTTTTTTATTATGGTAATAGGTATTAAAAGTGCATTGGTTGCTGAAAAAGATATAATGATATTGATATATTTGATTATTGGAGCAGTGATAGGACAATTAGTGAACTACTCACGACTAACACCCTACGAGTGCTAGAGTCGAGAGCTTCATAAGATAACTAAAAGAAAAGTAAGTTATCTTCTAAGAAGTTTGGTTTTTAAAACCCTTTATTCTTTTGGCTAGTCCACGATAGCCACTACTGGATAAGACTTTGCATCTACACCACTACTTTTATCTGTATATTATATTTAAAAAGAACAACTATACAGAAATAGTGAATATTTTACAAGGGCTACATGTTTTACTAGCCTTAACTCCATATATTCAGTTGCTAATGTTCTAAATATATTATACACTAAAACCAGTAAAATTGCAATTTTAGTGCAACATTTTCAATGTTGATGTTATTCATACCCTACGAGTACATGTCTCACGGCTAACACCCTCACGAGTGCTAGAGCCACGAGTGTTCTAACACATTTAATAAAAACTGCAAATATGTTACCTGCAATTTTTATACCTTTAATGGTCTCAATTTTTCTTAAGAGATATAGATGAATACTCCTAAGTCATTTTTAACTAGCTCATTGTAAAATTCTTTAAATTCATTAAATCTATCTATGATATTTTCAATATCAAAAATATACTCTTCTTCTTCAGAGGAAGAGTAAAATTTTTCTATTTTTCAAAAACAATTTTTTATATCTATCTTATTTAAAAAATTAGCTATTTCTTTAACTTTTTCTTTACAAGTACAATAAGAATAGATATCTTCAGGAGGAGAACTTACAGTGACCTCCCTAAAAATGCTTCAATAAATAAGTCTCTTTTCATTTTTCCTTGAAAATCTTCTTCTTCTAATTCTTTTCCACCTGAATATATATAATAAAGTTCCTTTACTGAAAAATACTCTCAAAGGTATGTTGTGGTTCTGAATCTGAAAAATCTTCCTCATTTCATCAAGAATATCAGGTATATTTTTCTTTTACACCATAGTAACATAAATCCATTCCCATAGTAGAACCTCCTAATCAATTATATCACAAATATTAACCAAAATTTAAAAATCAAAAACGGTTAAGTAAATGCGGAAGATATATTTTTATAAAAATAATATATAATATAATTAATTAAAAATGAAAGAGGGGGATAAAAATGTTAGAAAAATAATTTATTTAGGTTTTGCTACAAGTGAATTATCACAGATGCTTTTATCTGTTGGTGTTTAAATTGGATTAATTATCCTAATGAAGTGTTGTATCCTATGGCAAAGGATATTTTTTTCAGAATTACTAAAAGATTTAGAAAATGAGAAGGTAAAAACTATTAAGACAATATAAGAAAATAGATGTCTTAGTTATTTTAAAAACTCAAAAAGCTTTTTCTTATAGAAGATAAAACTTATACTTCTGAATATAGTGAGCAAATTAAAAGATATAAAGAAAAATATTAAAAATGATTTTAAAGAAGAAATTAATAGTATAAAAACAGTATATTTTAAAACAGGTTTTTGGTTTTCTGATGATGAATTAGTCAAGACTGATATAAAAATAAGTAGAAAACAATTCATAGATATATTAGATAAATATAGAGGAAAAATCAAATTTTAGATGATTATTGTGAATATTTTAAAGGAGTAACTGAGAATGAAGAAAAAGAAAAATTATTTAATTTTCAGAAGAAGAACTTAGTCATATTGGGAGTTAAACATAGCATGGAGTGCTATATCACAATATGAATTTATGAGAAAGATTTTTCTGAGGGTATATAAGAAGTGGCAGAAGTATTGGTGGAGGAGTATATACACAATATGATATCTTAGAAAAAGGTATTTCAGATACAAGAGAAGAAAAATTTACTCAGAAGATAAAAAGAACATATACAGTATTTTTGGCGTATTGATTCAAAAAGATAAAAATAGGAGCTTATATTTCAATAAATTTTTATACAGAACATGGAAAAAGGAGATAAAAACCAAGAGCTAGAGAAGATGAGTATATAAAATTAAAAAGAAAAATAAAAAATTATTGATGACAATTTTATTAAACTAGAAGAGGTTGAATGTAGATTTTATGATTATTGGGAGCCAAATCTTTTTATGATTCCTTTAAAAATTATTTAATATCACAAGAAAAATTTGATGAATTAATTAAAGCGATTAAAATAATAGATGAAGAGTTAAGAAAATAAAATTCATACTAAATTTAGAAATATACTATATAATAAAAATATTATCAGTACAATAGTATTTACTAGGTTAATCACTTAGTAAAATACTATTGTAGTGTTCTTTTATTAAAAATATACCATTTCTTTGAGGTGATATTATGAAAAAAAGTTTTTATAGTTACAGGCTCTACAGGATTTTTAGGAAATACCATAGTACTATCAAAAAATAAAGACTATGAAGTAAGAGTTTTAGTCTATTCTAAACAAGAAGAATATATATTGAAAGATATAGATTGTAAAATATTTCATGGAGATATAACCAATAAAGATTCTTTAAAAGATATCTTTTAATGTTGAAGATAATAAAGATATCTATGTAATACATTGTGCTGCAATAGTTACTATAAAATCTGATGAAGATCCAAAGGTTTATGATGTTAATGTCAATGGAACAAATAATGTTATTGATTATTGTATAGAAGTGAATGCTAAATTATTATATGTTAGTTCTGTTCATGCTATAAAAGAGTGAAGGAAAAAAATATTCGAAACTAAAGATTTTTGATAAAGATTCAGTCCATGGATATTATGCTAAAACAAAAGCTGAAGCTGCTAAAAATGTATTAGAAGCTGTTAAAAATAGAAATCTTAAAAGCTTTGATGTCTTCCATCCAGCAGGGATAATAGATGAGGAGTCTTCTAATACTCATACCACACAGTTAGTAAAGAGAATGCTAGAAAAATAAGCTAGTATTTGTTGTTAATGGTGGATATAATTTTGTAGATGTAAGAGATGTAGCTGATGGCACAATAAATGCAGCTGATATGGGTGAAATAGGAAACATATATTTTATCAGGAGAATATATTTCTATTAAGGATTATGCTAAATTAGTTGAAAAGATACTTGGAAAAAGAAATATATATTTAGTATACCTATATGGTTTGTTAAAATGATAGCACCTGCAATGGAGAAATATTATGATCTAGTAAAAAGTCCCTATTTACAAGATATTCTATATATACATTACAAACAAATTCTAACTTTTCTAATGATAAAGCTCATAAAGAATTAAACTTTAGAAATAGAAAGATAGAAGATTCAATAAAAGACACAATTATTGATATAACTGAAAAAGAAATTTAATAAAAATATAAAATAAAAAGGATTGATGTAGTTTTTACAACATCAATCCTTAATTTATTTTCATTAATCTACTTTTGGATAACTGTATTTGAAGCCATATTCTCTAGCCAGTTTAGCTATCTTTTCTCTGTCTGCACGATTTAAAAATAGAAATCTGCAATTTTTAAGAGTTTTTTTCTTCCATTTTCACTTTGTCCCATATACTCAATAGCTTCTTGAATAGCATAAGTATTATCTGAAACAATTATTTTATCTTGATATTGATAGATGTAATTGACAGCCTTTTCGATTTGTTTCTTATGAGGAAGATTATTAGCAGCAGCTCTAATAGATTGTCCTATAATACCCTGTATAAGGTTCAGTGTATATGACAGCACTAGCTGTTCCTCCAGCATACAAATTTTGTTTTTTTCTTCTTCAGTCATTAATTCAAAAGTCCCTTTTCTAAATAATTCATCTCTAGTTTTTGATCAACATAGGGATTGAAACTGCTACATGAAATACAAAACAAACTTAAAAAGATTAAAAATAATTTTTTTCATAAAATACCTCCCTATAAAACTTATGTATAATAAAAAATTTTAGTTATATCTTATATTTTAATTATATCATATATAAAAAAGATAATAGGAAAAATCTTTTAAATAAAAACCTGATTAATTTAGTAAAAATTTGAAATTTTAGATTTTTGGGAGTATAATATTAACATCACTTTGAAAAATTTTTACAATAAGAGAGGTGTTAACTATGGTAAACAAGGGAATTGTTACTAAAAATTCAAGGTGATACTGTTGCTGTTAAATTATATAAAAGTTCTTCTTGCTCACATTGTAGTTGTTGTAGTGAAAGCAACAAAATGGGAAGCGATTTTGAATTTAAAATGAAATCAAAAAGTTGAATTAGGTGATTTAGTAACCTTAGAAATATCTGAAAAAGATGTTGTAAAAGCTGCTATGATAGCATATGTTTTTCCACCTATTATGATGATTTTAGGTTATATAGTGGCAGATCGTTTAGGGATTTTCAGAAATGCAATCTATAGCTGGTAGTTTTATAGGATTAGTTATAGGATTTATATTTTTGGCTATCTATGATAGATTTTTTGCTAAAAAGACAATTGATGAAGAAATAAAAAAATTGTTTCTGTTGAAAAGTATGATCCAAATGCTTGTGAGAAATTTAGTGAAAAGATGTGAAGACTTTTTAGAAAATATAAAAGGAGTTGTTGCAAATAAATAAAAAGTAAAAATAATTCGTTACAAATTATAGATTTAAGAAACTCTATATGAACAAGTTCATTAAGAGTTTCTTAGATCACTTATCCGAGACACTCCTGAATTTTAGCTTTGGCTTTTTGTCTGAAATTTCCATTTGTAACTTATTTATTTTTACTTTAGGGTTGAAATTTTTATTTTGCAATAGCTCCATTTAAAATTATTCTAATGAGAAGAAGTTACTATCTTAGTTGGTCTTTTTAGCTAAAAAGAACTAAAGGTATTAAAAATTAAAATACAAATACCTGTTATCTGCATAATGTCAGTTATTCCCATAGCAGCGTTGTGAGTGATTTGACTATCTATAATAGCTAGGATAGTTCTTTCAGGCATTGGAATTTTAGAACTATACTCTAAGTAATTATATATTAGAGCTAATTGAGGCTAACCACTTCATGATGTAAGACATTCTATTTGACCAATATGAAGTAGAAATAGAAGCTCCATACTTTGTCCAAATTTCTCTATAAAATTAAAGAGACTAGAGGCCATTAGCCATATCTTTATTATTAATTTCAGACATTGCAAATAGAGTTAAGAGGTAAGAAAAATAAAGCCATACCTAACCCCATCCATAATCTTGATCTAGCAACATAAGATATAGTAGTGTCAACAGAATATTTTGACACAGTAAATGAGGCTAAAAACCATACTAAAAATGCTGATATAGCCTATATCTAGGATCTATTTTTACCAATTTTTGTTTGCTATGATTGGGTGAGTAACATCACATCTAAACCAGCGGTTGCTGGCAGCTCACTACTTGCAGCACTGTAACCCATAAAATTTTTGTAGCCATAAAGGAAGAACACAGTAATACTTAAAAATAGAAAAAGCCACAGTCATTGTAAGGGAACCCTATAGCAAAATTTCTATTAAAAATAATTTTATATCAACAACAGGATTTTTGATAATATTCCCAAATAATTAAGTATAATGAAAACAAAGGGCTATTAAAGTTAATAATTTTATTTCATTATTTTGCAAACCAATCTAATCCATGCGCCTTGTCCAACATTATTTGTAAAGCACCTATACCAATAATCAGACAAATTAAACCAAATATATCAACCTTTTTGTTTACTTTACTTATTCACATAACCATTTTTCTATAAATATAGTATACTAAAGCTAATTTGAAAACTATACCTATAGGTAAAATTGATATAGAAACACCATCTCCAAGAAAGTGTATCAGTTATAAATCCTCAAGCATTGTATCAACACAGGAGCCATCATAACAGTCATATCAGACCAAATTCCCAAACCAATATATATCTTCAGGATAAGCTTGCATCATAAGTGTCTGAGAAAGAGGGACTCATACTTGCACCAACAACACCTTTGGAAGAACTCTTCCAATTAATAAGATATTAAAGTAGGTACACTACCACATAGCATTGGTAAGTGTAAATAGTAGAGTTGACCATACAAATTGTTTAACTAAACCAAATCTAGTTGTTAACTCAACCAACAAGAGGTAAAAGAATAGCTTCTGATACTGCACTAGTAGTTATAAACCAAGTAGCTTGACTAGATGTAACTCCAAAATCACCTGCCATATGATAAGGATACATTAACTATAGTTGCATCAAGAACATTCATACAAATGAGGCTATTCAGAGCAAAAGTTGTCATCAATAAGGTTGGGGTCATAAAACTTTTATCTTTTTTTCATAATTACCTTCTTCTTATTTATTTTTATTTATAATTTCTTGAATTTCTGCATTAAGTTTATCTCTCATCAACTTGATACATCTTTGTTGCTTTTGATTTTAGTAAATCTCAAAATTAGAATCATCATTATTTTGTTCAGAAGATAATTTACATCAATTTCATAGAACTTCCTATTGGTAGAACACCATCAATACTTTTTGAAATAGCAATTTTTACTGGTATCCTCGAACAACTTTATCCAATTCCTGAAGCATTTTTGAGCTGGTAATAGAGACATAGCACTACCAGATCCAGCAGAAAACTACCAATAATTTTACCTTCATATTCTTACCATTGATATCACTTTTAATTCAACTTTATCACCAATTTTTATATCTTTCATTTGAGTTTCTTTTTAGATTTGCATCTACCCAAATATTATTTAAATCGACAATCACAAGAATAGCTTTGATTTGCATTAATTTTTGACCCTATTGTTATATTTTTCTTGCACCTTTTCCAGAGACAGAGCATAAATTTTTAGTTCTACTTAAATTTGATATAAGCTGTTTTATACATAGCAATAGCTTGTTTCAAAGGCGGATATTCTTCTAAAGAACCACTCAATTGAACTTTTGTACCTTCTAGGTTAGATTGACTTGCTTTTTAAACCTGCTTCAGCTTGTTCATAAGCTGCTTTAGAAGCTTTTTAATTGCTCATCAGTTATAAGACCAGCTGTTTTTGCTGTTTATTACTTTATATAGTCTTCAGCTAATTTTTCAAGAATAACTTTTGCATTTATATCTTGATCAATAGCATGACTTTGAGTAGAATATATGCTTTAACTGCTTGAGCAATATTTGTTTCAGCAGTTTCTAAAGCTATTTTATAGTCTGTAATTATCTACACTGGCCAGTAAGTCACCTTCTTTGTTTATCTTGAGATATCAGTTAGTATTAAGTTCAGTAACTAATCCACCAACTTGGGATGTGACAGTAATTTGTTCAGCATTAACATAAGCATTTTCCGTCGACTCATTATATTTTCCTACTAATTGATAATATAGCAGATATGCTATTGCGGCTATAGTAATAATAATTATTATTATCTTTGCTTTACGATTATTTTTCATTTACATTTACATTAATATTTTCTTGAATATCCATTAAAAATTCCTATTACTAATTTTTAGGTGAATATGCTCCACCAATTGAATTTTAAAAATCTATTTTTGTATTAAAAAGCATTAAATTATTTTTGACTATCTTCTAACTTCTGTAGCTAAATAATTATATTTTTCAGTAATATATGCTTTCCAGTCCCTAGCTCTATCTCAACCCCTTTTTAGATCTTGTTAATTGTTCATCTCTTATTTTTAAAAAGTTTTTCACTTTTCTATATTTATATTTTTAGCTGAATTATATTGAATTAATTTTTCATTTTATATCTTTTATATGAATTCAAAATTTCATTGTTATATTCTTCAACAAAAATATTATAATCAATTCCTGCTATCTTATAAGTTGATTTTATTCTACTGAATCTAAAATAGGAAAATGAATACTTGAGAAATTATACCTAGCAAGATTTTTGGACTAATTAAGTCTGATAATTTTAGAAGATTTATATGAAAGAAGACCAGTTAGTACTAAAACTAGGATAAAAATTAGCTTTTCAGCGACTTAATTTTTGAATCTTGAGCTCAATCAATAGCTAAATAATATTGTACATTAGGTCTGTTAATACATAATGTCAGATTGAACACTTGAAGGTATTATTATTTTTAGAAGATAACTTCAAAATCTTTATTTTTTAGTATTATTTAATATATTATCCACTTCAATTGATGAAGTTGTTCCAACTAAAAAGATATAGGTTATTTTTACAAGATTTATATTTTCTTCATTTTATTAAGAAGTATATTTATACCAACCAACATTTCTTTTTATTACTAGAACATTATCTTCAGACTCTTTCCTATTTCAACACCTATCCATAGAATATAATTTTTCAAGAAGAGCTTTTCATCTTCTAAATTACTTCTTTTCTTCATTTAAATAAAAGATAATAGGCATACAATTTAAATGTTTGATATTCTAATGTAAGTTCAGCCAATTTTGAACTTCGCATCAACAGCCATTTTTGATATTCTTTTCTTTTATAGAATTATCAAATTTATCAAATAAATCAAATTCATAACTTGTCTGTAAAACCAATGTTATAGAGACTATAATTATCTTTACCTGTTAAATTTTTAAGGGATTTTCTAGTTTCAATCCTTGTTAAAACCACTCCGAAAAACTAATATCTAAATTTTTAGAAGATTTAGATAAATTAATAGCTTCTTCTGATTTTTGATATTCAATTTTGCAAAATCTGTAAACTTTTATTGTTTTTAAGAACTAATCCAATTAAATGATTTAAAGAACTATCATTTAATACAACCACCATTTTTCAGAATGGAAGGTTAAATCAAAATCTTGACTTGAATTTTTATACTGATATTGGAAATATTAGAAATTTTTCATTTTTCTCAAGATTTGGAATACTAGCACAAAGCTACCATGAAAAGCTCCTAGACATAGTGCAACTTTTTCAAATTTCTCACCTAATCCTTTTTAATAAAATATATGAACAAAAATACTTATATTTAATTTTTAATTATATTACAAAATTTTGAAAATTTCAATATTTAAGTTACTGAGAAAATTTCTATTTATTACAAGATTGATGATATAATGGAAAGAAATATTTGAGGAGGAAAAATGAAAAATTAGTTTAGACTATTCAAAAATTTCTAAGTTTGTAAGTGAAAATGAACTAAATGAACTTAAGAATAAAAGTTGAATCTAGTAAGTGAAAAATTACATAATAAGACAGGAGCTGGAAATGATTTTCTAGGTTGGCTAGACTTACCTGTTAATTACGATAAGGAAGAATTTGCTAGAATAAAAAGGCTAGTGAAAAATAAAATCTGATTCTGAAGTTTTAGTAGTTATTGGAATAGGGGGATCATACTTAGAGCTAGAGCAGTTATAGAATGCTTAAGTCATAGCTTTTTAACTCTTTATCTAAAGAAAAAGAATGCTCCTGAAATCTATTTTTGCAGGACAAAAATATTCAGGACTTATTTAAAAAGATTTAATAGAAATTATTGGAGATAGAGATTTTTTTCAGTAAATGTAATTTCAAAATCAGGAACAACAACAGAGCCAGCTATAGCTTTTAGAGTTTTTAAAGAACTTTAGAAAATAAATATGGTGAGGCAGCAAAAGAAAGAATTTATGTTCAACTGATAAAAATAAAGGTGCTCTAAAAACTTGCTGATGAAAAAGGATATGAAGAGTTTGTAATTCCTGATGATGTTGGAGGAAGATTCTCTGTTCTAACAGCTGTTGGTTTACTTCCATAGCTGTTGCTGGAATAAGTATAGATGATCTAATGGCTGGAGCACAAACAGCAGAGAAGACTATTCAAAAGATTTCACTTCAAATGACTGTTATAAATATGCAGCTATAAGAAATATATTATATAAAAAGGATTATAATATCGAAATTTTAGCTAATTATGAACCTAAACTTCACTATATTTCTGAATGGTGGAAACAATTATATGGAGAATCTGAAGAAAAGATAAAAAGGAATTTTCCCAGCTTCTGTTGACTTAACAACAGACCTTCACTCTATGGGGCAATATATCCAAGATGGTAGAAGAAATTTAATGAAAACTATATTAAATGTTGAAAATCCACTTAAAGATATAAGTATTAAAAAGGAAGCTGAAGACTTAGATGGGCTTAACTATTTAGAAGGAAAAAGGGCTATCTTTTGTAAATAATAAAGCTTTTTGAAGGAACTTTACTTGCTCATATAGATGGTGGAGTACCAAACTTAATTATAAATATCCAGAACTTAATGCTTTTTAATATAGGGATATTTAATTTATTTCTTTTGAAAAAGCTTGTGCTATAAGTGGTTACTTATTAGAAGTAAATCCTTTTGACCAACCTGGTGTTGAATCATACAAAGAAAAATATGTTTGCTCTTTTTAGGTAAAAAGGTTATGAAGAACTTTCTAAAAGAGCTAAATGAAAGATTAAAAATAAACATTTTAAATTTATATTAGAAACAATAAAAGCTATTGCAAAATTAATCGCAATAGCTTTTTCTATTATTTCCTAGTGTATATAGATTTCCCTTATTCTTGAGCGGTTTGAGCAGCTTGAGCTTTTTGCTTGTTCTTCAGCAAGTTTTAATGCTTCAGCTCTTTCCTTATCCTCTTTTTCTATTCTTTTCTAGCTCTTTCCAAAGCCTTAAAAGCTTCTTTTTCTTCTTGTGGTGTTAAACCAGATGCAGTAGTAACAACTTCTGTAACAGTATTTCCATTTTCTTGTACTGTTGTTTCTTGAACTTGTTGAACTTGTTTTTGTTGTTCTTTCTGCTTCAGCCTGAGCTTTTGCTTGAGCTTCTTCAATTCTTTAGCTTCTTCTTGAGCTTGTTTTTCAGCAAGTTTTAGAGCTTCTTCTCTTTCCTTGTCTTCTTTCTCAATTCTTTTTCTAGCTCTTTCTAAAGCTTTTGAAAGCTTCCTTTTCTTTTCTTCTTCAGGCTTAGTTTTACTATACTAGTTCCAGCTACATTTTGAGCTGCTTCTGATTTTCTGTATCTCTTACTTTTTGCATAAGCCAATGATGATAAAACTAAAGAGAACAGTAATAATCCAAATAGTTTCTTTTTCATTTTAACCTCCTAAGTTAAATTTTTATTATGTAATAGTTTTTGTATGATTGTTTTGTCCCCGACTATTACCCCTCTTAACTTAGTTTGAACCTCTTCATTTATCGTGAAGTCCCTAGTTCAATCTAATAATGAATATTTATTTTTACAGTATACCCATAAAACTCTAATTGTCAACTAAAAAAATGCTTCAACCTCCCATTTTATCGCAAACAAAAAACCACAAGAAATGAGGGAGAGACTTGTGGTTTTTCTATCTATATTCATTTTATTAGGGAGGGTTTATCTATGTCCCTTATATGCTCTAAGTATATAGGAGAAAAATGAGATGTAAAATGAATTGCATTATTTATTCTATTTCAACTTTCAATTTTATGCACATATCTGAGTTTCTCTTTTCTTTGTAGTGTTTTTAAAGAAAAACTTATAATAGGGATATCACCTAGGATAGGAATTTTTACTTTCAATATTTTGTTGTATTGATTTTTAACCCTCCTATTAAGATAGTATCTCCATTTTAACTCTAACTTTAGTTGTTAAAGCTCTTCCAACTTTAGATCCTCCTTCAGAGTTATATGTACCTGAATTTACATCCTTTATATTTAAAAACATTTCTCTTAAACTTGAAATCACTTAATTCTAAACTAATTTCTAAAACAATATAGTCATCATCTTTAATGAAAGGCTTTAACCTTCATAATCAAAACCTGCTTCTTTAAAATACAGGTTCAGTATGTTTATCATTTTTATTTTCTCTAGTTGTCTTTACTCCAACTATTACTTCTTCTGTTACCTTGAATTCACCTTCTTCACTACTAGCTATCATAAGAGTGGGAACAGAGCTTACAACCAAATCATTAGTTGATTCAAGTAAATTTAATCCTGTACTCAAAAACATCACTCTTATTATTAAATTGCCTAACGATATTAAGACTAGAACCTACACCATTTTAGCCCTGTCTTACCTAAAATTATAGCAGTCAGACTATTTCTTTCTTCACTTGCAACATTTTTTGTCTGTATACCCAGTCAAAACCTAGTTCTTCAAAAAGATTATTAGATATATCTAAAATTTGAGAACTTATCTTAACTTGTTTAGGATTTTTATCTATATCTTCTATTATAGAGATAGCATTTTCTAATATATCTCTTTCAGCACTGACAACTAATTTATTAACTTTACTCAAAGCTACTAACCTTTATATTTTCTCCAAAAGTTTCACGAAGAACTTTTTAAAACTTCATCAGGAGAGACATTAAAAGAGAAAAAGTTTTAGTATAATAAAATTTTTCCATCAACTTCATAGAAATTTAAATCTTCAAGATTAGCTTCATTTTGTCTATTTGTATAATTATCAGCTTTTTCTTTTTAAATCTACATTCAAAATAGAAATAGACTTAGAACTATCTATATTTCACCTTTTTCTTCATAACCTTTTTGGAAATCTTACAAACATAGACATCTTTTATCCAAAATTATCTAGGATAAAATTTCCACTTTTTATCGCTATAAACAAATTTATTCACATCTTTTAATTCAATTCTAGCTCCTTCTAAAGACATATTATTAGAGGTAACTCTACCAATAATTTTAGCTTTTTAGAATTTTTCACTAGCTAGCATGAAGATTGTGGTATTATTTTCTTTTTCATAGTTAAAACCATAAGTCTCAGCTAGAAATTCTAAAACAGAGTCCAAATCTTCACCCTTATTAAAAATATGTATCAATCACAATGTCCTTAGCTTCTTTAGAACATATTAAATTTCTACCACATTCTTTAGATAAAACTGCTAGAACTTCATGGAGTGGCATATCAATAATATCGACATCACGATTTAATCCAATTGAAAAAGAAAGCTATTTAAAATTAAAAAATAATATTAGAGTAAATTTTTCATCAGTCCTCACCTTTTATCTTTTGTCTTAGTCTTTTTGTTCTTTTTCTTATTTTCTTTTTTGCTGAAACTCTATAATAGGTTTTGTCACCTATTCTCATATACGAATATGAATTTTCTTCATCTTCTTTTTCTTTTAGGATTTAAATTAAGAGATTGAAAAATATTTTTATCTCCTATATTTATATCAATTTCCACTTCTTCTTTTTATCTAAAACTGTGGCAACAAGATTAGATTTTACTTCTAATAAGCTCTTATCTACAGTTATTTTCAAATATGAAGAAGAAAAATTAATATCATAATCTTCATTTTCTATATCTGAGAAAAATTTTTAATATCTTTTTCTTTACCTTTGAAAGTCATAGTCAAATTTAATTTATCTTCTTCTCTTCTGCTTCTTCCAAAATTTTTGAAAAATTAATATTATTTTTTTAGTAATTTTATCTTCTATATATCTGAAAAGGAAGGTATATTATCAAAGGATTTCTTAGTTTCATCTTCTTCATTTTTTACTATCTTTTTCTGTTCTTTCTCAAAATCTTCTTTTTCAAAGCTAAAAGCTTTTTAAAACTGTATTTTTCTCATAGTTAAGTCTTCCTATTTTTATATCTTCTTGTTCTATTAATTCTTTTTATTTCAACAAGTTTTAAAAATATTTTTAAAAATAAGGAAGTAAAAACTATGAGATAACAAATAAGTAAAAATTATTATCTTTAGATTTTTTTATTTTTAAGTCTTTAAACATATACTCACCTCGGAACAGCTCTATACTTGACTTCAATTTTTAAATTCTATCTCATTAGATTTTTAAAATATAGTCATAGTTAGACAGTATAAAATTCTTTAGAGTTTGTTATATTTTCTAGAAATTTTGTTATTCTTTCAACTTTGTCAGTCTTGCCTCTCTATATTGAAAATTTTATTTTCATCATATTCTATACTAGATATTTTTAAGTATTCAGGACAAAAGATAAGTCAATTCTTCTAAAAAGAAGATATCTTTATATCCATATCTTCTTTTTACAAGAAACTCTTATAAGTTTTACTTTCAACTTCAATCTCTTCCATTTCATTTCTAGCATTCTCAATTTCTTCTTCAAGCTTGGTACTTTTCAAGTTCTAAGGCTTCTAATTTCTTTTCAGAACTATTGAGACTATAGTGAATTATTATGTCAATATGATTGTTATTATAGAAAGTCCTAACAAAAATATATAGATACTTATCTTATATAGTAAAGAGAATATTTGTTTCTCAATTCTTCAGGAAGAAAAATTAGGATACTTTAGAAAAAAATCTAAATTATCAACTGAATAAAAAGAATAAGTCTTGTTCTCTAGCTCTAAATCATCAAAATTTATTTTTATTTCCAGTGAAAATTATATGTATATCCTCAGTAATATTAGCTAGAAAAGTATTTATTATTGAAAAATTTATCTTCAACTTCAAAAATCCTCGTTATCAAGTGAAGATTTACTTAATTTAAAAGCTCTGTATATCTAAAATATTATTGTTCATATACTCAGTTATAACTAGCATATTTTCAGCTTATATCAAAGTTAAAATAATGATTTAAGTCTTTTTCTCTCTGGATATAAAAAAGAAGGAATAATAGAAATAAAACCATAGTCCTTCATATCATCAATAATACAATCGTTTAAATAATTGATATCCATTAAATAAACGACTATATTTTTCTCTTTTTCCTTTTTATAAATTTCATATCTCAATACAAAAATCATCAGAATTATATCTTGGAAAGACTATTTCCAATCTATCTTCTAATTTTTTCTTTTCTGTCCTCTTCATTTAAAACATTCTCTATTTGAACTTTAAAAATATAAAAAACTTATTCTCTAAAAAGAAGAATAGTATTTTTCCACCATTTATGTAATTATCAATATGACTTAAAGCTAAAGTTTTTAGACATCTTCTTTTATCCACATCCTTGTCAAGATACCGTTGTAAAGACTTTCTAAATCTCTTGAACTACCTACTTCATATTTTACTGTTGCAAGTATTAAATAAGTTTTATCTTTAATTGTTATCTTCTTTTTAAAAATGTATATTAACAGAATTAAAAAGTATCTACCTTTATTTCATCTTTTAATAAACTATAGCCTCCTAAAGGAAATTCTTTTACTAGGATCAGCTATCAGAAAAAATTTTTCTCCTGCTTCATTGAGAACTATATAGTCAACTGCATTTTTAATATTGCCATCATTAATATTTTTCTATATATCTTATCTCTACTTTCATTATTTCATTTAAAAAGTCTAAATTTTTGAAAATTCTCTTGAGTTTCATAATCTACCTTATATAGCTTAAAACTATTATTTAAAAAGTATTTGTACAAAGAGAGTTAAACTAATAAATAGAAAAGAAATTATTATAACTTCTAAAAATATAGGCTTTATTTTTGATCGTAGTACAATATTTCCTCATATTCTTTTTCCTTATCTTTTAGATAGAACTTTAAAAATATTATTATCAAAGTTAAATTTACCAGAACAATTTTCCAAAATTACTGTTCCATTAAAGAGATTGACTATATCTCCTTCATCAAAATAGCTAATGCTTACTTTATCCTCATAAAATAAGAAACACCTATAGTATCTGCTTGTAGTTTTTCCAGTTTCATTATAGGCTTGAATTTTTAAAACTAAAAAGATTTCCTTCTTTTTCACTTTCTTTTTAAAAAGAGATTTCCTAAACTATTTATATTTTGATTTTTAGAAACATTACTAATTCTTATTTCTACCCCTCATTCCACTTTTATATGACTAACAAGTAAATCCCTAAAACTTGCTATTTCTTTATCTCTTTTATATGTTTTGTTCATAACTAAAAACTTTTATTCATAGAATAGAAAGTGATGAGACAGATAGAACCTACTATTAAAAGTAAGGCTTTATAGCTATTATAATTTCAACAAGAGAAAAAGGCTTTATTTTTTGTTCATATACATTTAATCCTTAAATTTTATAATTTTTATTTTTATATGTTTTTGATGCTCCTCTATACTCTAAATTAATTAAACTTACTTTTTCCTTTCTGTCAGAAAAAATCTACTTCATATCTTCAACATCTATCAGTAAATTAAATTCATCATTTTTGGATATTTCTAGCATAAGTTTGGAAGTCACTGAAGAAACTTAGAAAAATCAGAATAACTATTAAATTCTAAGTGACTATTTGAGATAGATTTAGATTTTATATAGTTATTTAAAGAGTTAAAAATGTAACTCTTTTTCCTTAGCTCTTATTTTTGAATAGGTTTTTAACTGCTGACTATTCAATTTTTATGCTAGGTATCAAAAACTAAAAATAAGATAAATACTGACACAATAACTTCCATTAAAAGAAAAAGGCTCTAGATTTCTTCATAATATACCTTCTATATAGTTGTAGATAATAAAAAGGCTATACATATATGGGAGCAAATGCTATCTCTACACCTCTAATCTTTAAGGCTCTGTTTTTACAAAAATATACGCAAAGATAAAAAGTAATATAAAGGGTGGCAATTGAAAAATACTAAAAGGTAAAAATATAAATTTGTAAAAATATTAATTTCACTGTGATATAAAAAGTCCACCTAGGGCTATTATTAATTTTATATCACCAAAAGCCAAAGACTTCTCTCTCAAAAATATCTGAGACATAGCCATAAAAAGATTAGTATAGGTAAAGACATAGCAAGCTGCACTCTATAAAGAAATTTTCTATCTCACTTATCCCCCTAATAAAAAACTGAAAGTATTAAGATAGAAAAATTTAAAACATTGGGAATATATTTTTATTAATATCTATATACATAACAAAAATCAATGCTATATATAGAAAAAAATTATCAATATTTTGTCCATTCTTTTCCTTTTGCTATCAAAAATTTTTAGTAGGATTTACAGGAACTAACCAAATATAATAACCATCACTGTTAGTAGCATTATCAGGATCTTTAAAAGTAAATCTTACTTCTCCATATTTTAAATCACCATTTTCACTGTCTCTTGAAGCTCCTATAGTTATTCTATTTTTATCTATAATTTCTTTAGCATTCTTATCTAAATATATTTCTAATTTTTAAAAGCATTCTTTATTTCTGTATCATCATCATATTTAGAACTATCTTCAATAAGAGGTTTATCATTATCTATTTGATAAGTTTGAGCTGCTAAACGAAAGGAGTTAAGACTGCTACAGCTCTAGTATCTTTAGAAGTTGCTATATAGATCTCAATTTTAAGCCAACAATACCTGATAATATTCTATTATAGCTACTGCTACAATTACTTCAATCAAAGAAAAACCACGATTTTTCATATAGACCTCCTATTAAACCATTATTTAAGAATTATAAATGACGACTGCAAATAATTAGAAAAATTTTTAATAACGATAGTGAATGATTACAAAAATTTTAATAACTCCTGCTGAGACTGAATTTTTAATCTAAAATGCTAATCGTTCGCTAAAAGCAAAAACTCGTTGATAGATCAACTCAGACACTTGCTTTTTACGCTCACTAACATAGCATTTCACGATAAAATTCGTCATTCGCAGTCATTAATTTCAATTTTTTTATATAAATATATCTCCTATTGATAATATTGGTAGATATATTGCTAAAACTACAAAACCAACTATAAGTCCTAAAAATTAAAATTACTAAAGGTTCTAGTATAGCCAGTAATTTTTTTAACTTATAATCAAAAATCTTCCTTTAAAAATTTTAGAAATTTGTAAAAAGTTTTCTGAGAGATATCCACTTTCTTCTCCTACAGTGATTAAAAATAGAAAAATCTATCATTGTAAAGATTTAAGTTTTTAAAGGAAGTAGTTATGTTATTTCCTGCTAATATAGCTTTCTTAACATCAAATAATCTATCTTTAAGATAGTAGTTATTATTGTTCATATACATTATTTCTAAACTTTCTACCATTCCTATTCCAGCATTCAAAAGTATTGAAAATGAACGATAGAGGTTTGAAAGCAAGTAATAGTTTCTTTTAACTCTCCAAATAAAAATATGTTTAAAAGAAATTTTATCTCTTCTTATTTTTATATTTATTTTTGTTTATATACATATTAAAAAATAAATATTATTGTTAATATAACTATTATAAAAAAATTAAAAATATAATGAAAAATTTCTTTGAAATACCTAATAAAAATTCTTGTAACTAAAGGTAATTCAATTTGATTTTCTTCAAAAATTGTAATAAAGCTAGGCAAGATAAAGATGAGTAAGAAACTCACTATCAAAAAGTTAAAACAGATAACTACTATGGGATAAATTAAAATTCCTCCTAATTTTTTTCCTTTTGACTCTAAATCAAAAATCTAAAGATTTTGAAATATCTTCTAAGCTTTCTACTATATTTCCACTGAGCTCTCCAATTTTTAAAAATATATAAATAGGTGCTCCAAAAAGTATTTTTCAAAAGGCTTAAAACTATCATAAATATTTTACCCATAGTTAAGTTTTTATGAATTTTTCTTTAGGATATCTTTAAATTTTTATTCTTCTCTTCTTTTAATATAATTTCTATAGCTTTTGTAAAAAGTTAGACCACTTTTTATAAGTAGAGCTAGTTCATTAGTGAAAAATAAAATTTTTCTTTTGATTTCTCATAATTGCCTCATTATTTCATCAAGCGAAGTTAATCCTTCCTAGCCTTATCCATCGCATTTTCAAGTAGAGTTTTAAAAATTTTGTTTTATTTCCTTTTCAGTGCTAACATATTTTTAAAACTTTCATCAAAATAAATTATTTCAAAACAGGGATTCTTCCTATATAGCCTGTGTTCATACATTTTTCACAAGCTCCAGAAGTATAGAACTTTATATCCTTATAGTTTTTCTTCAGCTAGGTTTAAACTTTTTAATTTTTCTTTATAGTTCTCATCTTCTTTTACAATGAGGACAAAGTTTTCTAACTAATCTCTGAGAAACTATCATCTGTAAAACTAAACTTAAAAGATAGTTATCAATGCCTAGATTGACTAATCTATTTATACAACCCTAAGCTATCGTTTGAATGTAGAGTTGAAAAACTAAATGTCCTGTCAATGAAGCTTTTAACAGCTATTTCAGCTGTTTCTTTATCTCTAATTTCTCCTATCATTAAAAATATCAGGATCTTGCCTCAATAAAGATCTTAAAATTGTAGCAAAATTTAAACCTAACTCATTTTTGCATTGAACTTGGTTAATTCCTTCAATTTGATATTCAATAGGGTCTTCTACAGTTGAAATATTCACTTCTTCTTTATTTTTATATTTCAATATGCTGTATAGAGTACTAGATTTTCCTGAACCTGTAGGTCCATTTACTATAATAATACCATTGTTCTGATTAATGGCTTTATAGAAAAACTTTTTATTTTCTTCTGATAAATATAAATCATCTAAGGTAAAGTTATAGTTAAACTTATCCAAAATTCTAATTACAATTTTTCACCATTCATAGTGGGCATGATAGAAGTTCTAAAAATCTATTTCTCTACCTTTATATCTCAATGAAAAATCTACCATCTTGAGGTTTTCTTTTCTCAACTATATCCAATGAAGATAAAATTTTTATCTTTGAACTTATAGCTGCTAGAAAACTTTTATCTATTCTAGCAACTTCTTTTAAAATACCATTTATTCTATATCTAATCCCTAACTATATTATTTAAGGCTTCTATATGTATATCACTTGCTAAAAAATTTTATAGCTTCAAGTAATATGTAAAATACTTATTAGAACTTAGATTTTCTCTAGCATATAAGTCTTCTATATCCTCAATGAGTGAAATTTTTATTATTATCCATACTACTATTAATCGACTTTTTAAAATAATTTCTATTTTTTTCCATTTTTCTTTCCTTTTTGAAAATTAATTATCTTCGTCATACACTTCAAAACTATTCAAATTATTCTCATCTGAAAAATTTAATAAAATAGCTTCTATTAGTATTTTTGCCTATAATATCAATTCTAACTACATACTTTTGTTTAGAAAAGATATTTAAGCATATGAACAAAAAATAAAAAGCATAGAAATAATTTCTTAATCATTCTTTTCTCCAGTCCTTGTAAAGCTTTTCTATCTTCATTAGTACTCTATGATAGTCAACAATATTGTTGTAGTTTATTTCGTTATTATTTTTCTTACGATAACTATTGATTTTTAAAAATTTACTTCTATCAAAACCATAAAAAGAAAGTTTGTATCTTACTTTTTCTCTTTATTGAAAAATATATATTGAAAATGACTTGGAAATATTGCCATTTTTAGTAAAAGAGAATTTAAAATTTTTAAATTAGATGTATACGTATGATAAATAAATTAAATTTTTGGAAGCTCTATATCTTGTGATTGAAGTGTTTTATCTGATATTACAATGCAGAAAGGTCTAATTCTAATTCTTGCTTTCTTTTTCTGTTTCAAAAGAAGTTGTTGATACCAAATAAAATGCTTCTGTAATTTTTGTTTTGGCTTCATTTATATCCTTAACTCTTTAAATTCCTTATACTTTAGAAATGCAATATTCAATAAAATTGAAAAATTAAAATAGATAGTATTATCTCAAAAAGTTGAGAATGCTTTTATTTTTTCTATATAAATCACCCTCTTTTTAAGATAATTATACATCTAACTGATATATATGTCAAATACATATAATTTTATTATAGTTTTTAATGTTTTAAATAAAAATGTAAATTTGAAATAGAATTTTAATATTTTTTTATAGAAGTATATAAGGTTTTTGAGTGAATGAAAATTATATTAAAAGCTATTATGATATAGAAAATGGAGGTGAAGCTTGTGAAAATGTCAAAGTTGTTGGTTAAGGATCTTATGAATGGAAAGTTTGAATTAATTTCTGATTACATATACCAGATAGAAAAATTATGTTATAAAAGTACCTAAATCTTTTTGTAACAGATTGATGCTTCCATACCTAGGATATTTAGAGCTATTGTTCTTCCCTATGGAAAACTATAGTGGGGCAAGTGTTGTGCATGACTATCTTTATTCAAAGGGCTGTGAGCTGAATATTGAAAGAAAAAGCAGATAAAATATTCTTGGAAATCTTAAAAAGAAGAAGGAGTTAATCCTATTTTTAGCTAGACTGATGTATATTGCAGTTAGATGTTTTGGAAAAACTAGATATAAAATAAAAAAATAGCACCTACTGGCATAGGTGCTATTTTATTTGCCATCAAATCTTATACTACTTACTTAAGTTATTCTAACATAATTATATTAAAAAATCAAGTTTTATGATATAATAAATTGCCATTTTTCTCTAATATCTCTTTTTAAAGGAGGTGAAAAGAGGAAAAATCTTACTACTTCTTTTGATAATAGTAATTTTTACTATTATCTAAAAATACTTACTAATTATATTTAGTAAATCTTTTATGTGGGAGATACTCTGGCAGGTATCTCCTGCTTTTTTAATATTTAGTGGAAATATCTTGTAATAATTGATATAATCTATTCTGTACGGATTAGGAGAGAATATGGAAAAGAAATTTAGAGGAGAAATCCCATTTTGGCTAAAAATAAAAAGAATAGCATAGTCTATGTCTGCTCATCTAATAGAAATATAGATGATTATTTTTGTAGCTAAAAGATTTCTATAAAGGAAGAATTCTCAGAATAGAAAATGAAAATGGAGAACTAAAGAAATATAATTATGATCTATTAGAACTTCTAAAATCAGATGAAAAAAATTCATAATTTTAATCTCTTTAGAATATTTTTAGAAGATTATTATTCTAAGGCTAACAGTATTTTTATTGAAAAAGGAAAAGAAGTAGATATAAAAGCCTTGGAAGAAAAATTAATTGAAGCTGAATTTGAAAAAACATATGCTTACTCAAAGAAAAGAATATTCAATAAGAGGGATATTTTAGATATTTTTTTAATATCAATCAAGAAAATCCTGTGAGAATAGAATTTTTTTGAAATGAAGTTGATAGAATAACATATTTTGATTTACATTCTCATTAAGTATTGAAAAATTAGACAGTATAGAACTGTATATAGACAATAATAAAGATAAAAAGATTTCTCTCTTATGTATACAAGCAAAAATAAAGTGGAATATTACTATGAAAATAATGATATTTTACAAGCAAAAGTTAAAAGACTTATGAGTGAAAAATTCAGATAGAAAATGACATAATAAACAAAATAACAGAACTCTCTAAAATAGGAAAGCAGATAGAAATACAAAAATTTACAGAAGAAGAATTAAAGCAGTTTGAAGTTATAGACAGAATAAAAATTATCTGAAAATACAAATATCATAATTTATTCAGAAGAAGCCACTAGGTACAAAAGAAATATTTAAGGGTTATGATATTAAATTTGAAAAAGTATCCGCTTTTTGAAGGTTATAGAACAGAGGATAAGCTAATACTGACAGATAGAGAAATAAAAAGGTATTAGAGTAAAAGAGAAAGATTTGAAAAGAAGGCTCTAAGGTATAAGTCTGTCGATGAAATAGCAGAACAAGATTATGTAATACATGAAAAATTTTGGTGTAGGAATATTCTTAGGTTTGGAAAAATATTGATGGACAGGATTACTTTAAAAAGATAAAATATGCTGATGAAGACAAGTTGTATGTTCCTCTTGATGGTATAAATAAGATAGAGAAGTATATTAATATTTCGATGTTATACCTGAAATATATAAACTCGGAAGAAAAAGGTTTTAGAAGAAAGAAAGCTAGATTGAGCGAAGATATGAAATCTTTACTAAGAAATAATAAAAATCCAAGCTAAAAAGAAATTTAGCAAATGGTTTTAAGTTTTCAAAAGACACTGTTATGCAGGGAAGAATTTGAAGAAGCTTTTCCATTTACTGAAACTCCAGGGCAATTAAAGGCTATTGAAGATGTAAAAAGAGATATGGAGTCAGGCAAAGTTATGGATAGACTTGTCTGTGGAGATGTTGGTTATGGTAAGACAGAGGTTGCTATAAGGGCAGCTTTTAAAAGCTATAATGGACGAGAAACAAGTTGTACTCTTAGTTCCTACTACTGTACTGGCAGAGCAACATTATGAAAGATTTAGTGAAAGATTTAAAAACTATCCTATAAATATAGAGATTTTTAAGTAGAGTACAAACTAAAAAGAGCAGGAAGAAAGTATTAAAAAGATAGAAAATGGCTCAGCTGACTTGATTATAGGGACTCTAGATTATTATCAGATGATATAAAGTATAATGATATAGGTCTTATAATAGATGAGGAGCAAAAAGTTTGGAGTTAAAGCCAAAGAGAAGTTAAAAACTCAAAGGTGACATAGATATCTTAACTTTAACAGCAACCCCCATTCCTAGAACATCTAAATTTATCTTTATTGGGAATTAGAGATTTATCTATTATAGATACTTCTCCAGAAGGAAGACAAAAAAATTCAAACAGAGTATATAGACAATAATAAAAGATTTAATTAGAGATATTATAATTACTGAAGTCTCAAGAGAAGGACAAGTTTTCTATATTTAACTCAGTGAAAAGAATTGAGATGAAGTCAAAAGAACTTAGAGAACTTTTACCTGAGTATATAAAAAGTTGACTATATACATGGTCAGATGTTGGCAGAGATATAAAGAGAGCTATACATAATTTTTGAAAATGGAAATACAGATATTTTAATTGCAACAACTATTATAGAAAATGGTATTGATATAGAAAAATGCTAATACTATGATAATCGAAGGAGTTGAAAAGTTAGGTTTATCCCAAGTTTATCAGCTTAGAGGAAGAATAGGTAGAAGCAATAAGAAAAAGTTATTGTTACATGCTTATGAACGAAAATAAAAACTAAAAATGCACAGAAAAGAGAAGAAAGTATTAGAGAATTTGATAATGTAACAGTATAGATTTATCTATGGAAGACTCTAAAATTAGAGGAGTTGGAGAAATCTTAGGTGAAAAACAGCATGGAGCTGTTGAAACTTTTGGTTATAATCTATATATGAAAAATGTTAGAATGAAGAAATATTAAAATTAAAAGGTGAAAAATGAAGAAGAATTAGAAGATGTTAATATAGAACTTAATTTCCCAAGATTTTTACCTGATAATTATATAGAAAAATGAAAATAAAGATTTACAAGAGGGCTTTAGCTTTTAAAAAACTTTTGGAAGAATTAGAAGAGCTACATAAGGAGTTAGAGGACAGATTTGGAAAATTAAAAATCTGAGGCAAAGGTTTCTTTGAATTCTTAAAAATTAGGATAAGAGCTAGAGAACTAGGTATTGTAAGCATAAAGGAGGATAAGGAAAAAGGCTTTTAATTAATTTTAATGAGGAAAAAAATAAATGTCGACAAAATTATTTATTTATTAGCTAATAAGAAAAATAAGCTATTTAAAATTTACTCAAACAATAGGGTTTTGAAGGAGATATTTTTGAGTTTTTGATTTATATTCTTATTAAATTAAATTTTAAAAATAAATTGTTATCATAACAATTTATTAAGCATTTATAAGGTTTTAATAAAATTATTAGAAAAGCATAAAAATATTACATTAATTAAAAATAAATAAGTTGACATAATATGGAAAAAGAGGTATAACTAAAAGAAAAGGATGTTTTATGAGATTAGACAAATTTTTAAAAAGTTAGTAGAATTATTAAAAGGAGACCCATTGCAAAGCTTGTTGTAGATGGAGAAAAGTTAAACTAGATGGAAAAGTTGTAAAAAGCAGCTGCTGAAGTTAAAGTCAGGGCAAACTTTAGAGATAGAATATTATAATAAATATTTTAAGTTTGAAATTTTACAAGTTCCTTTAGGAAATGTTTTCTAAAGACAAGACAAGTGATTTGGTAAAATTATTAGATACTAAAGGTTTAGACATTGAAATTAATTTAGATAAGGATGAGGATTTTGAATAAGTATAAGATTTTACCTGAATGCTAAAATTAATATAGGTTTAAATGTTTATCAAAAAGCAGGAGATGGTTATCATGAAATTGATTCAGTAATGTCTCCTATTGACTTATCCGATGAAATGGACATAACATTTTATTCAGAAATAGGAGATTTAAAAATTAGCTGTTCTGATAAGAATATTCCCACTGATGAAAGAAATATTTTTGTATAAGGCATATGAGATATTTTTTGAGAACAGTAAGAAACACAAGGAGAAAAATAGAAATATCTTTAACAAAGAATATTCCTTCTGAAGCTGGTCTTGGAGGAGGAAGTTCTGATGCTGGTTTTTCTGAAACTTTTGAATGAGCATTATGGAAAATGTTTACAATGAAAAAGAATTGGAAGAGTTGGCAATGAAAGTAGGCAGTGACGTGCCTTTCTTTATTAAAAATAAGACTGCAAGAGTTGGAGAAAAGGTAACAAAAGTTGAGTTAGTGGAAAATAATTTAAAAAGATTCGCTAATTTTAGTAAAACCATTAGGGTTTTGGTGTATCAACGAAAGATGCTTATAATAGTTTTGATGAATTAGATGAAGTTAGATATGCAAATTTTGAAAAATCGTTGAGTGCTTAAGGAATGACAATAGAAAAGATTTAGAAAAAAATATAGAAAATGGTCTAGAGCAAGGAATTTTCAGAAAGAAATGCTGATATTAAAAATGTTTTAAAAGCAATATTAAACTCAGTAGTGCCTGAAAGAAATTCTTTATGTCTGGTAGTGGGAGTACATACTACACATTTGTTACAGAAATAGAAAGATCCCAAATTGAAACTAGGTTGAGAACTTTTTGTTGATAATGTAAAGATAATCATAAGTAAGACAATAAATTAGTATAGGGGGATTAAAATGATTGTTACAAATGTAAAAATAAAAAGTGGATGGAGACAAATTAGACAGACTAAAAGCATATGTAGATATAACTTTAGATGAAAGTTTTGGTTATCCATGGTTTAAAAATTAATGCAAGGAGAACAAGGATTGTTTGCAGCAATGCCATCAAGAAAAATGCGTAACGAAGAATATAAAAGACATTGTTCACCCAATTTGTCCTGACCTTAGAAATTACATTACAAAAAGTTGTTGAAGAAAAGTATAATTCAATTGAAGAAGAAACAACAGTAGAAATAGCTTAAAATTATGATTATAAAATGGTGCTGGTAACAAACTAACCATTTTTTTATATTTAAATAAATTATTATAATTTGAATTATTATAATTTGAATTATTATAATTTGAATTATTATAATTTATATTATATAATTTTTATTGAGGTGATACTATGAACTTTATCAATAGAGAAAAGGAAAATGGAAACTTTTGATAGAGAGTATAAAAGGAAAATAGTTTTGTTGTGATATATGGGAGAAGAAGAGTAGGAAAAACTACTTTAATAAAAAGAATTTTATAAAAATAAAAAGCATTCTATTTTGCTGATAAACAAAATGAAAATTTACAAATTGAAAGATTTAAAAATCAGATAGCTGAAAACTTTAAAGATGAAATTTTATAGAAATAAAAGATTGGGATACACTTTTTGAATATTTAATAACAAAAATTTCAAATGAAAAAGTTTATTTTAGTAATAGATGAATTTCAATATTTATCTTTAATCAATAAAAATTTTCTCTATTTTTCAAAGAATATATGATGAAAAAGCTAAAAGACAAAAATATTATGATTATCTTATGTGGTTCTCTAATATCTATGATGTACTCAGAAACTTTAGCCTATGATAGCCCTCTATATGGAAGAAGAACAGCACAGATAAAGCTTCAACCAATAAAATTTAAATACTATAATAAATTTTTAAAAAATAAGTCTACTCAAGATTTAATAGAACTTTACTCTATAACAGGTGGTATTCCTAAATATATTATGAGTATAGATAGAGAGCAATCAGCCTTATATAATATAGAAAAATCTATTTGATAAAAAAATAATTATCTTTATTCAGAACCTAAATTTTTACTTCAAGAAGAAGTGAATGACCTATCAAGATATTTCTCGATATTAAATGCTATATCTATAGGACATACAAAAATGTCTTCAATATCCTCATATTTACAAATAAATGCAGGAGGAATATCTGCTTATATACAAAACTTATAGAACTAGATATTATTGAAAAGGAAATACCTATTACTGAAAAATATGGATAACTCAAAAAAGTATTATATAAGATAAAAGATAACTACTTGAAGTTTTTGGTTTGCCTATATATATCCTTACCAAAGTTATTTTTGAGATTGAGAATTTAACCTATGTAAAAATAAAAATTAATAATGAGTTTGAGCTATATGTTTCAAAAATATATGAAGATCTAGCAAGAGAAAGTATGGGAGAATATTCCATTTCCATTATTAAAAAGTTGGTAGATGGTGGGATAAAAATACTGAGGTTGATATTGTAGCTTTAGGAGAAAATAATAAAATTGTTTTTGGAGAATGTAAATATTCTAAAAAAACAAGTAGGTTTAAGTATTTTTGGAAGCAATTACAAGAAAAAGCTAAAAATATAAAATGGAATAATAACAATAGAGAGGAATATTTTATTCTATTTTCAAAGTCAGGCTTTAGTGAAGAATTAGAAGAATTAGCTCAAAAAGAAAAATATAATTTTGAAAAAAATTAATATAATAAAAAAGTATATTCATTTAGTATTCATTAAGCTAAAATTATACTATGCATAATAAGAACGAAGTTATTTGTTAAAAATAAAATTAATGTTTCATCTTTTATTCATAAATATAAATTATAATTATAATATAAGAAAAGAATAGAGGAGAGGAAGCATGAAGAGATTATTGTTAGTAGGAGCAATTATCATTGGAAGTTTAGGGTTTTCAACAAATGCTTTAGCTACATTGAGTCAGGAGCAAATAAAAAAACAATAGTAAAAAGAAGTTCCTAATGGACAACTAACAAATTTGAACTGGATAGAGAAAATGGAAGAAAAGTCTATGAAGTTGAAGTTATGGATGGAAATGTTGAGAAGGAATTTAAAATAGATGCTGAGACAGGCGAAGTTATAAAGTTTAAAACTGAGTAGCAAAAAGAGCAAAAAAGAACCAAAAATTTCATATGATAGAGCTAAAGAAATTGCATTAAAGCAATCTAAAAATGGAAAGTTCAAGGAAATAGAATTAAAAACATAAAAAATGGTGTTTTAGTATACGATGTAGAAATTGCAGAAGGATTTATGGATAGAGAATTTTAATCGATGCAATGACAGGAGAAATCCTAAGAGATAAAAAGATTTTTAATATGACCCCACCCTAATAAAAAGTTAATATAGATTATTTAAAAACTACAGGTACCCTCTCACCTGTAGTTGCTTAGAAATAAAATAAAAACCATTGACAAAAATCACATATTTAAAAATATTATAGAATTATATGTTTATTATTTTAACAATATCTAGCAAGAAGTCCCCTACTTCTATAAGTGAGGGGATGAATTGCTTTTTATTTCTCTGAAATTGTTTCAAAAATATGATATAATTAAATTAATTAAATGTAATAAAAAGAGTATTTTTGAGTAGAAATTTTTGTATTGAGTATTGGTGGAGCAAGTAAGGAGGAGAAATGAAGATAATTAAAAAGCATATAAATTCAGAATATATCCTACCTTAGAACAAGTAATCTTTTTCTCAAAAACTTTGGTTGTGTTAGAAAAGGTTTATAACCTTATGTTAGATGATAGAAAGAAAGATTATGAAGAATATAAATCAACAGGAATTAAAACTAAATATCCTACTCCTGCTAAATATAAAGAAGAGTATCCTTATTTAAAAGAAGTAGATAGCTTTAGCTCTTGCTAATGCACAATTAAATTTAGAAAAAGGCTTTTAAGAATTTTCTTAAAATAAAGATTTTTGGTTTTCCAAAATATAAGTGTAAATCCAATCCAGTCCAAAGCTATACTACAAATAATCAAAATACAATATATATTAAAGATAGCTACATAAAACTTCCTAAATTAAAAATCGCTAGTTAAAAATCAAATTGCATAGAGAAATAAAAGGTATAATCAAATCAGTAACAATAAGTAAAAATAGTCTTGATCATTATTTTGTTTCAATATTATGTGAAGAAGAAATAGAAGAATTACCAAAGAGCAGTAAAAAAATATTGGAATAGATTTAGGAATAAAAGAATTTGCAACAATGAGTGATTGTACAAAAAGTAGAAAAATTTAAAGCTATCAAAAGAATATGAGAAAAACTGAAAAGAGAACAAAGAAAACTATCAAGGAGATGTAAACTTGCTAAAGATAGCGATAAAAACTATCAGATAGTAAGAATTATCAAAACAAAAAAAGAAAAAGTAGCAAAGATACATAATAAAATTAGAAATAAAAGAAAAGACTTTTGTAAATAAGTTGAGTACAAAAATTATCAATAACCACGATATAATCTGTATAGAAGACTTAAATATAAAGGGAATGTTAAAAATCACAAATTAGCAAAAAGTATATCAGATGTAAGTTGGAGTGAATTTGTAAGACAACTAGAATATAAAAGCAAACTGGTATGGAAGAAAGATTGTAAAAGTACCTACATTTTACCCAAGTAGTAAGACTTGTTCAAGTTGTGGTAATATAAAAGAAACTCTAACATTATCAGAAAGAATATATCATTGTGAATGTTGTGACTAGAAATAGATAGAGATTACAATGCAAGTATAAATATATTAAGAAAAGGTTTAGAAATATTAAAAAGAAGAAAAAGTAAGTTAGGAAAAATATATCAGGGTAGGGACTGCCCGAAGAGCTTGGTAAATATATGTGGCTTACAAAAGCACATACTTCCCAAGAAGCTCCCTACTTCTATAAGTGGGAGTAGTTCACAAAGAAAAACTTTACCTAAAGAATTAACAGGAACAAAATACTATGCAATAGAAGTTTCACCAGCAGTACATCATACTATGGGTGGAGTTCGTATCAACACTAATGCTGAAGTTCTTGGAAAAATGGTAGACCAATAAAAGGACTTTATGCAGCTGGAGAAATAACTGGTGGTATACATGGAGCTAACAGAATAGGTGGAAATGCAGTTGCAGATATCACAGTATTTGGAAAAATAGCTGGAGAAAAATGTAGCAACATACTCAAAATCAGTTAAGTGAACTACTCACGACTAACACACTAACAAGTGCTAGAGTCACGAGTGTTCTAACACATTTTATAAAAAAAGAAAACTGTTACAAATTAAAATTGTAGCAGTTTTTCTTTTAAATAATTAGATATATTAATAGAAAAGTGATATAATTATTTATCAAACTATATATCCAAAAAAGTTAATATACTAGAGAAACTTAAATAAAAATTAAATTAAAAAATCATTTTTATAAAAAAATAATAAATGACAATAACTGTCATAATAAAATTGTATAATTAACTTATAAAAAATAAGGGGAATTTATAATGGGGATAATTGGTGTTTTGTTGGATATTACTTGAATTACAGGAAAAATAGAAAAAGTAGAAAAAGCTCTAGATACAGTAGATAAAAATAAATACTGTCTTTTTAGAGATGTTGAAACAGAAAGAGGAAAAAGATGCAACAGTAGAAGTAGCTAAAAAATATGAAATAATATTATCTGAAATGAAAGAAAAATTTGAGAAAGTCATGGAAATGATGGAAAATAAAAAAGAAGAACTTTCAAAAGGAAAGTGATAATTATTTAATTGAATTAGAGGAATTAGAAAAAGCTGAAAATTTAGAAAAAAATATTAAAAGAGAAAATTAGAGAAAATTATACATCTGACAATACTAATAATGGGATATCTCAACCTCAATCTATAATTGCACCAATTCTAATTCATTATCAGATTCTTTAGGGTAGTAGTTTAAATTTTCTTTATTCAAGAAAAATACAAAAAGGTGAAGAAGCTTATCAAAAAGTATGAAGAGATGGAAGCCTTTATATAAAGAAAAAAATTTATATCCTAAATGAAAAAATTTGAGAGGAAAAACAAACTTTAGATAATAATTTTAAAGAATTAGCTGATATAATTCAAGAAACATTAAAATGAAATAGCTATTATAAAAGAAAAATAGTAAAACTTGAAGAAGGTATCTGGCATGAGTAGTGAAAATTTAAAAGAGAAATTTAGTTATAGAACAAATTGATAAAAAATTTATCTGAGATGAATGATATATATGGAGAAACTAATAGAGTTAAAAAGGTTGCTGAAAAATACTAGAGTTATATTAGATGATTTAGATGAAGAATTTTAGAAAAAACAGGATTAAACCCTGAAGATGTAGCCCTTATGTTTTTGCAGTGGGTTTGCAAATAGCAAGACAGTATCTTTTAACCAAATTTCCTAAGAGATTAAGTGACAAAGAAGCAGCAAAAAGAAGTGAAAAGGAGAAAATGAAGAACATTCAAATAGAAAAACATAGATACTATAATCCATCGCTAGATGAAATAATAACAAACCCAGTTCTTTTGATGCCAATATAGGGTCAAATGGAAATTTAAAGGTGGAGGAAAACTGGGACATCAGTGCTACAACATTAGGACATGACCCAGTATTAGGATTAATTTTTGGAACAGCAACATACTACTTCTACATTGACAACTTCATCTTTTCTTTCTTTTCATATATACTGAAAATAAGAGAGATTACTTTAAAAGTAAGGCAAGTACTTATAAAGTTTTAGAGACAACTCATGAACAAGATTCTATATCAAGGAATGGAAGGAAAAAAATTATAGTTACATCCTTTATTAAAAGAAGTAATTCAAAGAAGTAATTCATTTACAATCTGATATGTATACAAAAATAGTTTACCTATTCCTTTTTATTTCTGCTATTAATCCAAAAATTAGCATCAAAAATTAGCTGAACGTGGATTAGATATGGCAAATATCTTAACAGTTTTCTAAACAAATAGAATATGCAATATTCATTAATACTATAATTGCAATGTTACATTCTTTTTCTTTTTGAAGGAAGTACAGAAATGGAAGAAAAGTTACACGAAGTAAAACATAATAGCTTATTCAGATATAATTGCAAAGTGCTTCAAATTTAGGAGTTGTAGCTTTTTACTAAAAATTTAAATTTATTAGATATAGGTGGAATTACAGTTGCAATATTAGATTTTATAAAATACAAAGAGTTTTCAAAAAGAAAGTAAAAGAAGAATTTATTTTTGAGGCTATAAAGATATGGTAATCGGTGATAAATATAATATGATTGACATACAATAAAAAGGATATTACAAAGTTAGAAATTTCAATAGTAAAAATAGGTGAGTTACGAAATCTACTCAGTAACGAACTATTTTTTACTTTTTATTAATTTGCAGCTATCCTTTTTATTCATATCTTTTGTTAATATCTTTCAATATATATCTTGTAAAAGTTTTTAGCTTTCATTTCTCTTTTTTTAAATAGTACAAAGACAACAGGGACTAAATCTATAACAGTATCAATAATTTTTTTGATACTTACTAAACCTACCTGTTAATAATTTCATCTCATTTTATTAGCCAAGACATCAGAAATTAAATTTAAAATTCTGATAAAATTAACAGCAAAATTTCATAAGTCCTTCTTGAGTTAAATAGAAATTATAGAATTTAAAAAGAACTTTTCCTTGTTGTCCATAGTAAAGTTGAACTAAAAAGTTGACAGATAAAAAAATAATAAAACTTTTAACTGTCTTGAATGTTTTTTTAGATTTTTATTTAAACAAAGATTTAAAATAAGAACTACTAAGTAAATACCTAAAAGGATAGTAAATTGCTGGTAAAAATATTTACCAGCAAAAGTATAAATAAACTACTTTTTAATAACATCTATTCCACCCATATAAGGTATAAGAACTTTAGGCACTGAAAAAAGAACCGTCTTCTTGTTGATAGTTTTCCATAATAGCAACCAATGTTCTTCCAACAGCAAGTCCTGATCCATTTAGAGTATGACAGAAATTCACTTCCATTAGTTACTCTGTATTTTAATCCCATTCTTCTAGCTTGGAAAGCTTCACAGTTTGAGCAAGAAGAAATTTCTCTGTATTTATTTTGAGATGGTAACCAAACTTCTAAGTCATAAGTTTTAGCAGCACTGAAACCCTAAGTCTCCTGAACAAAGTTGGATAACACGATAAGGTAATTCTAGTCTTTTGTAAAATTGTTTCAGCATTGTTAACCATTTTTCTAAAGTTCATCATAAGAAGATTCAGCATCTGTGATTTTAACCATTTTCAACTTTATTGAATTGGTGTAATCTGATAAAGTCCTTTTACATCTCTACTATAAGATCCTGCTTCTCTTCTGAAAACAAGGATGAATAAAGCAGTATAGTATTTAGGTAATTCAGATTGTTCTAAAATTTCTTTTCTGTGAATATTAGTCATAGTGATTTCAGAAGTAGAGATTAAGTACATATCATCAGTTGTCTTGTACATATCTTCTTCAAATTTTTGGCAATTGTCCTGTTCCTTCACAAACTTCAGCTTTAACCATAAATGGAGTTATATGTTCAGTATATCCATGTTCTAAAGTATGAGTATCAAGCATAAAAGTTGATTAAAAGCTCTTTCTAATCTAGCAGCAGCTCCTCTATATAAAACAAATCTTGAACCACTTAATTTTAGCTCCTCTTTCAAAATCTAAAATTCCTAAATCTTCTCCAATATCCCAGTGAGCTTTTAGGTTCAAAAGTCAAATTTTTCAGGTTCTCCCCATCTTTCTGATTTCTTTATTAGAATCTTCATCAGGATCCGATAGGTGTTGAAGGGTGATAAACATTAGGAATAGTCATTTGAATATTTTTAATTTCTTCATCTATTTCTACAAGTTCAGCATCTAATTCTTTAATTTTAGAAGAAACTCCTCCCATTTTTCAATTAAATGACTAGCATCCTTTTTCTTTTTCAAATTTAGCTATTTCAGCTGAAACATTATTTCTGTCTCTTTTTAAAGTTTTCTACTTCGATAGTACTTCTCTTCTTTTAGCATCTAGTGCAACAAAGGCATCCATATCGATGTTGCTGTTTCTATTTTTAGCATTTCCTTTTAGCATTTCAACGTTTTCACGCATAAATTTTAGTTCTAACATTTTTCCCTCCTAAAAGTACAGTCCATTCTAGTATATAGTTTATATATTACTCTAAAAAGTTTTGAAATTTCAAGATTTAATAATAAAAATTTAGTCTTTTTAATCCTGCTAAAGGCAATACCAATAGGAGTTATATATAAGGCATATAAGGTTTATGAATATTCAACCCTAGTTCCTTTGCGAAAATCTTTTTCACTATCTTCAAAGCTTCAAGCTCCACCAACTAAATATACATCTTTAACATCATAGCACTTATATATTTTTAACTATAGAAGCCATTTTTGTAAAAACAGGAGTTATTTGTAGACACACTTCTTTTTCTCTTTTCTTATCAGTCTTAATATCTTCAGCTGTTTCAAAATCCACTCCATAACTTCCTGCTATAACTAAAGTCATATGTGTTCCACCAGTTGGTTCGTCTGCAACAAAGACAACCTTACCATCTTTAAGTATACTGATACCTGTTGTTCCACCACCTAAGTCAACAACCACTCCATCAGTTATACCCTAAAACATAAGAAGCAGCAGTTGGTTCATCCACAACTTTTTACATCTATACCAGCTGACTCAACAACATTCACAATGGCTTTTTACACTACCTTGTTCTACTCCTGGTGGAATAGCAGTGTAACCTTCAGTTATTTCTATACCTAATTTTTCCTCTAACTCTTCTTTTAACTTTCTAACTATAGAAATAGCTCCTATGAAATCTCACAACTATACCATCTTTGACAACTCTAGAACGTTGAGTTGCACCTGCAACAGGTTTTTCCATCTTTATCTAAAATAGTGATCATTATGTTAGCTGTACCTAAATCCACTCCAACAAAAATTTACTTTTATCGAAATTAGTTCTAGGTTTAGTAATTGTTTTCAAATTCTTTTATATATTTATTAACTTTATCTAAACTCATAAATCCTCCTTTAGTTTTCTTAAAAAATACTATCTTAATATCTAAAATTTGTCAATAATATTTAATTTTTCACTTATAAAAATTTTGTCATTTTAGTAAAAAAATACTATAAATTAGACAGAATTTTTGATATATATAAAAACTAAACTTAGAAAATTAAAAATAAGGGGCTCTAATGAAATCAGTAAAAGTACATATAAAAACAAAAAGGTTTACATGCAAGACCTTCGTCACTATTTGTTCAATTAGTTACAAAGTATGATTCTGACATAACAGTAAAGTCTGAAGATGAAACTGTTAATGGTAAAAAGCATTATGGGGCTTATGCTTCTAGCTGCCGAAGAAGGTAGAGAACTTGAATTGATAGCAGATGGTCCAGATGAAGATGCAATGCTAGCAGAACTTGTAGATTTAATAGAAGTAAAAAGGGTTTAATGAGGAGTAAAATTTATGGAAATTATTAGGGCAAAACATATGGGATTTTGCTTTTGGGGTATTAGAAGCCATAAATGTTTGTAACTCTTTGATTGAAGAAAAGGTAGAAAATATATTTTAGGAATGCTTGTTCATAATAAACAAGTAGTTGAAGACATGGAAAAGAAAAAGGCTTCAAACTTGTTAAAGAAGAAGAGTTACTAGAAGATATTGATAACTTAAAAGAGAATGATATAGTGGTAGTAAGAGCTCATGGAACTTCTAAAAATGTTCATGAGAAATTAAAAAGAAAGAAAAAGTAAAAAGTTTATGATGCTACTTGTGTTTTTGTCAATAAGATAAGGCAAGAAATAGAAATAGCAAATGAAAAGGGATATAGCATTCTATTTATGGGGATAAAAAAATCATCCAGAAGTAAAAAGGAGTTATCTCTTTGCTGATAATATACAAATCTTTGAAAGTTTAGAAGAGGCTATGGAAGTTCAAATAGACTCAGATAAAAACTTATTTACTTTCTACCCAAACAACTTTAAATAAAAAGTTTGAAGAGGTAAAAATATTTCAAAGAAAACTATCAAAATGTAATAATTTTTGATAAAATATGTGGTGCAACAGCAGTTAGACAAAAAGGCTGTTGAAGACTTAGCTGTAAAGGCTGATATAGTAATAATAGTTGAGATACAAAAAGCTCAAATACAAAAAGTTATACGAAAATATCTAAAAAAATTAAATTCAGAGAGCTATCTTGTTGAAAAATGAGGAGCAGTTGGACTTAACTATTTTTAGAGGGAAAGAAGTAATAGGAATTACTGCAGGAGCATCAACACCAGAAGAAACAATAAATGAATATAGAAAATAAGGGGGACATATAAAAATGCCTAATGTAAATGAAAACCAAAAACGAATTCTTAGAAATGCTAGAAGGATTCCTACCAAAACCAAGAAAAAGAGTAGAAGGAACTATAGAATCTATGGATCAAAAACTATTCGTATCTTGATGTTCCTGGTGAAAGAACAGCAGTAAGAGTTAGAACAGAAGAATTAAAAGGGTATAAAGTGGGAGATACTGTTGAAGTATTGATTACAGGTGTATCAGAAGAAGATGACGACCAAGAATACATCATCGCTTCAAGAAAGAAAAATTGAAGTTGAAAAGAACTGGGAAAAATTGAAGACTCTTTTCAAAAAAACAAAAACTGTTTTTAGAAGGAAGTTACAAAAGAAAAATAAAGGGTGGATACCTAGTACAAGCTTTTTATTCCATGCAGGATTCTACCAAATTCATTATCAGAAATTCCTGAAAAATGAAGAAAAAGTTGCAGGAAAAAGTTCAAGTTATAGTAAAAGATATCAAAGTTGATCCTAAAGATAAAAGAAATAAGAAAATTACTTATTCTGTAAAAGATATTAAATTAGCAGAACAAGCTAAAGAATTTGCAGGATTAGAAGTTGGACAAACTGTTGACTGTGTTGTAACAGAAGTTTTAGAATTTGGTTTAGCAGTTGACATAAATGCTTTAAAAAGGATTTATTCATATTTCTGAAGTATCTTGGAAGAGATTAGATAAGTTAGCAGATGCTTATAAAGTTGGAGATAAAATCAAAAGCTGTAGTTGTTTCTTTAGATGAAGCAAAGAAAAAAATGTAAAATTATCTATAAAAAGATTAGAAGCAGATCCATGGGCAACAGTTGCTGATGAATTTAAAGTTGGAGATGAAGTTGATGGAGTTGTAACAAAAGTTTTACCTTATGGTGCTTTTGTTGAAATTAAACCTGGAGTAGAAGGACTTGTACATATTTCTGATTTTAGTTGGACCAAAAAGAAAGTTAATGTTGCTGAATATGTGAAAAGAAGGAGAAAAAAGTAAAAGTTAAAATAACTGACTTACATCCAGAAGATAGAAAAATTAAAATTAGGAATCAAACAATTAGTTGCTAATCCTTGGGATAGTGCTGAAAAAGATTATGCAGTTGATACTGTTATCAAGGAAAAGTTGTTGAAGTTAAACCATTTGGAATTTTTGTTGAATTAACAGATGGAATAGATGCTTTGTTCATAGCTCAGACTATAACTGGATAGGAGAAGAAACTCCCTAAATTTGAAATAGGAAATGAAGTTGAATTAAAAATAACTGAACTTGATTTAAATGATAGAAAAATCAAAGGAAGTTTAAAAGCATTAAGAAAAAGTCCTTGGGAACACGCAATGGAAGAATATAAAGTTGGAACAACAGTTGAAAAAGAAAATAAAAACTGTAGCTGACTTTGGATTATTCGTTGAATTAACAAAAGGAATAGATGGATTTATTCCTACTCAATATGCATCTAAAGAATTCATTAAAAATATCAGAGATAAATTTAATGAAGGAGATGTAAAAGCTCGTGTTGTAGAAGTAAAATAAAGATACACAAAAATTAAATTATCTATTAAAAGAAATAGAAGAGAAGAAGCAAAAAGAGAAGAAAAGAGAACAAATAGAAAAATACTCTGTTTCATCTTCAGAAGAATAATAAGTAAAAATATAGAAGCTGTTGCAATTATAATTCTGTACTGCACCCATAATCTTGGACATAAGATTGGGGTGCAGTTTTTGTGAGTAAATTAACAAGAGAAAATAAAATTGAAATATTTGAAAGAAGAAAAAAGGGGAAACTATTCCTTCTTTAGCTAAAAGCTTTTTGATGTTCAGGAATCTAATATTAAATATTTAATTGCTTTTAATTGAAAAAACATGGATATGATATTTTAAGAAAAGATAAAAAAATAGAGTATATTCTAAAGATTTTTAAATTACAAACAATTAATAGAATTTTAATTGATCATGAATCTATTAATTCTGTTGCTATTGATATTGGATTGACATCTTCTGGTATTTTTAGATAATTGGCTTTCAAAAATTTAAAAATGGGTATAATGTTGTAGAAAAGAAAAAGGAAGGAAACCTAAATCTATGACTAAACTTAAGAAAAATGATAAAGTATTACCTGAACAAGATAAAAATTAAAGCAATTAGAAGAAGAAAATTTGTATCTTAAGGCTGAGAATGAATATTTAAAAATTGAAAGCTCTAGTTCAAGAAAGGAAGCTAAAAGAGAAAAAGTAAAAATAATAGCTGAACTTAGAGCTAAATATCCTTTCAAAAATGCTATTAAAGATTGCTGGAATATCAAGATCAGTATATTATTACTATATTGGTAAAAAAGATATTGATGAGAAGAATAAAGATATTATTGAAAAAATCAAAAGAAATTTACTATGCGAATAAAGGAAGATATGGTTATCGCAGAGTAACATTGGAATTAAAAATCAAGGTTTAAATGTTAATCATAAAAAAGTACAAAAGAATTATGAAGAAATTTAATTTACAAAGTATTATCCGTAGAAAAATATTCTTCATACAAAGGTCGCATAGGAAAGATAGCGGATAACCATATTAAAAGAAATTTTGAAGCAACAGCTCCAAATCAAAAAATGGTTTACAGATGTAACAGAATTTAATTTAAGAGGAGAAAAGTTATACTTATCTCCAATATTAGATGCTTATGGAAGATATATAGTTTCATATGATATTTCGCGCAGTGCTAACTTGGAGCAGATAAATCATATGTTAAATTTAGCATTTAAAGAAAATGAAAGTTATGAAAATTTGATATTTCATAGTGACCAAGGATGGCAGTATCAACATTCTTCATATCAAGAAAGATTGAAAAAGAAAAAGATAACTCAAAAGCATGTCAAGAAAAGGAAATAGTTTAGATAATGGATTAATGGAAAGTTTCTTTGGGTTGTTAAAAACAGAAATGTTTTATGAACAAGAAGAAAAAGTACAAGACATTAGAAGAATTGAAAGAAGCAATAGAAGATTATATATATATTACAACAACAAAAAGAATAAAAAGAAAAAATTAAAAGGATTAACTCCTGCTTCTTACAGAAGTCAATCCTTATTAGTAAGTTAAAATTAATTTGTCCAACTTTTTGGGGTCAGTACATTCTTAGTCTAAAAGTTAAAAATAAGTGAGTTACATATAAATTTTATTATTAAAATTTTCTTTGAACTAAATAATTAATAGTTTTTGACAAGATTATTGCGACGTCCATTATTGTTGAGAGAGCCTTTGGGAGCTCTCGAAACACTAATGGCAGGCAAGTAATCGATATATATAACTAAAAATTTATTATAATCTCTCAAAGAAAATTTTCTAAATTTACTCAGTAACGAACTATTTTTACTTTTTATTCATTTGCAACAGCTTTATTTTTAAGGAGGAGTAATGAGTAGTGCATTTACAGGTTTTGTATTATTAAACGAAGCTAAATTTGATAAAGAAAAGTTTTTAAAAGATTTAAAAGAAGATTGGAAAATCACATTAGATTTAGGTGGAGAGACGAAAAATAAAGAAAAAGATATGTTGGTTGGAAATATTGGAGATATAATGGTTGCTGTTGCTTTAATGCCAGCTCCTATTCCTAATAATGAAGCAGTAGAAAATGCAAAGACAAACTACAGATGGCCAGATGCAGTTAAAGTTGCTGAAGAACATAAGGCTCATATTTTAGTTTCTTTATTGGGAGAGCCAGACTTAATAGAAGGTGCAAAGTTATATACAAAGATTGTATCAGCACTTACACAACAAGAAAAATTGTACAGGAATTAATGTCTTAGGAACAGTTTTAAATCCTGATATGTATAGAGATTTTACAAAATACTATGAAGAAAAAGATATGTTCCCAGTTGAAAATATGATATTCATAGGATTATATGCGGTAGAGGATAATAAAGTAAGTGCTTATACTTATGGTATGGAAGCATTTGGAAAAAGAAATGGAAATAATAGCTAGCTCACAAAATCCAGAAGATATTTACTATTTCTTACAAGGAGTAGCTGACTATGTTATAACTTCTGATGTTATATTACAAGATGGTGAAACAATAGGTTTCTCAGCTGAGCAAAAATTCTATAACTCATTCAAAAAGCTATAGCTGTTGATGGAGTATCAGTAAAATTAGGTTTTTAAGATTTAAAAATTATTTGCCAAAAATATAAAAATATGTTATATTAATAAAGTATCAAATGGATATCGTGGTCGCATAGCTCAGTTGGGAGAGCACCTGCCTTACAAGCAGGGGGTCATAGGTTCAAGTCCCATTGTGACCACCATAGTAGTGGGGGTGTAGCTCAGTTGAGTTAGAGCGCCTGCCTGTCACGCAGGAGGTCGCGAGTTCGAGCCTCGTCACTCCCGCCATTAATGCCCAGATAGCTCAGTCGGTAGAGCAGGGACTGAAAAATCCCGTGTCGGTGGTTCGATTCCGCCTCTGGGCACCATTTATTAATATAATGGCGACGTCGCCAAGCGGTAAGGCAGAGGTCTGCAAAATCTCCATCACCAGTTCGAATCTGGTCGTCGCCTCCAAATAAAAATATTGACAGAATAAAATTATTATGATAATATAATAAGGCAATGCGGGAATAGCTCAGTTGGTAGAGCGTCAGCCTTCCAAGCTGAATGTCGCGAGTTCGAACCTCGTTTCCGCTCCATAAATGCGTCATTAGCTCAGTTGGTAGAGCATCTGACCTCTAATCAGGAGGTCACAGGTTCGACCCCTGTATGACGCACCATATTAGCCCCGTTCGTTCAGTGGTTAGGGACATCAGATTTTCACTCTGGAAACAGGGGTTCAATTCCCCACGGGGTACCATTAAAATATTTAATATGGTCGCATAGCTCAGTTGGGAGAGCACCTGCCTTTACAAGCAGGGGGTCATAGGTTCAAGTCCTATTGTGACCACCATAGTAGTGGGGGTGTAGCTCAGTTGGTTAGAGCGCCCTGCCTGTCACGCAGGAGGTCGCGAGTTCGAGCCTCGTCACTCCCGCCATTACATATGCCGCTTTAGCTCATCTGGTAGAGCAACTGACTTGTAATCAGTAGGGTGATTGGTTCGACTCCGATAAGCGGCACCAGTAAAAATAAACGAACGAATATACGCGGGGATGGCGGAATTGGCAGACGCGCTAGACTTAGGATCTAGTGTCCCAGACGTGAGAGTTCAAGTCTCTCTCCGCACCACGCTCATTGATTTTTGTCCAATCTAAAACAATTAATATGGGGATATAGCTCAGTTTGGGAGAGCGACGCACTTGCACTGCGTAGGTCAGCGGTTCGATCCCGCTTATCTCCACCATTATGCCTAGGTAGCTCAGTTGGCTAGAGCATACGGTTCATACCCGTACGGTCGATGGTTCGAATCCATTCCTAGGCACCATTTTGTTAATAAGCATTGATGAATTATCATTAATGTATACAAAAATGACAAAAATAAGCTTTTAATTTTTCTTGCTAAAAAAGTCAAGAATGTTATAAAATTAAACATAGTAAAAATGATGAGGTGAGTTATTTGAAAAAAACAAAAATAGTTTGTACTATTTATCCTGTGACTGAGTCAGTAGAAACTTTTAAAAGAGCTATTAAATAGAGGAATGAATGTAATGAGATTAAATTTTTTTCTCATGGGGATTACGAAGAACATGGAACAAGAATAAAGAATTTTTGACATGCTATATCTGAAACTGGAAAAAGAGCAGGTTTACTATTAGATACTATGGGACCTGAAATAAGAACAATGACTTTAGAAGATGGAAAAAGATGTAAGCATTAAAGCTGGTCAAAAATTTACATTTACAACAGATCAATCAGTTGTTGGAAATAGTGAAAAGAGTTGCCGTAACTTATCCAGATTTTTGCAAAAGACTTAAAAATTGGAGATATGATTCTTGTAGATGATGGTCTAATAGAATTAGATGTTACAGAAATAAAGGGAAATGAAGTTATATGTATAGCTAGAAATAATGGAGAATTAGGACAAAAGAAAGGTATAAACCTACCTAATGTTTCTGTTAATTTACCAGCTCTATCTGAAAAAGATATAGAAGATTTAAAATTTGGTTGTAAAAATAATATAGATTTCGTTGCAGCTTCATTTTATAAGAAAGGCTGATGATGTAAGAGAAGTTAGAAGAATTCTTCATGAAAAATGGTGGAGATAGAATACAAATAATTTCTAAAATAGAAAGCCAAGAAGGTTTAGATAACTTTGATGAAATCTTAGAAGAATCTGATGGAATCATGGTAGCAAGAGGAGACCTAGGAGTAGAAATTCCTGTTGAAGATGTTCCTTGTGCACAAAAAGATGATGATTAAAAATGTAATAGAGCAGGAAAACCTGTTATTACAGCTACTCAAATGCTAGATTCTATGATTAAGAATCCAAGACCAACAAGAGCGGAAGCAAATGACGTTGCTAATGCTATAATAGATGGAACAGATGCTATAATGCTTTCTGGAGAAACTGCAAAAGGAAAATATCCTTTAGAAGCAGTTGCAGTAATGGATAAAATTGCTAGAAAAGTTGACCCAACTATAGTTCCATTTTTGTAAAACATGTTACAAGTAAAAATGATATAACTTCTGCTGTTGCTGGAAGGAAGTGCAGATATAAGTGAAAGATTGAATGCAAAAACTAATAATAGTTGGTACAGAATCTGGAAGAGCTGCAAGAGATATGAGAAGATATTTCCCTAAAGCAGATATCTTAGCTATAACTAATAATGAAAAGACAGCTAACCAATTAATCTTAACAAGAGGAGTAATTCCTTATGTTGATGCAACACCAAAAACATTAGAAGAATTCTTTATTTTAGGGGAAGCAGTTGCTAAAAAATTGAATTTAGTTGAAAAAAAGGTGATATAGTAATAGCAACTTGTGGAGAAAGTGTATTTATCCAAGGAACAACAAACTCAATTAAAGTTATACAAGTAAAAAGCATAGTTAAAAAATTTAAAGGAGGAATGCAATGACAGGTATAGTAGAAGTAATAGGAAGAGAAATTTTTAGACTCAAGAGAAACCCTACAGTAGAAGTAGATGTAGTATTAGAATGTGGAGCAAGAGGAAGAGCAGCTGTTCCATCAGGAGCTTCAACAGGAAGCCATGAAGCAGTTGAACTAAGAGATGAAGATAAATCAAGATATTTAGGAAAAGGAGTTTTAAAAGCTGTAAACAATGTAAATACAGAAATTAGAGAAGCTCTTTTAGGAATGGATGCTTTAAATCAAGTAGCTATAGATAAATTAATGATAGAATTAGATGGAACTCCTAACAAAGGAAGACTAGGAGCAAATGCTATTTTAGGTGTTTCTCTTGCAGTTGCTAAAGCTGCTGCTGAAGCATTAGGACAACCTCTATATAAATACTTAGGGTGGAGTAAATGCTAAAGAATTACCTTTACCTATGATGAATATCTTAAAATGGTGAGCACATGCTGACTCAGCTGTTGACTTACAAGAATTTATGATACAACCAGTTGGAGCAAAAATCTTTCCAAGAAGCTATGAGAATGGGAGCTGAAATTTTTCCATCACTTAGGAAAAAAATCTTAAAAAGCTAATGGAGATTCAACAAATGTTGGAAATGAAGGAGGATATGCACCTTCAAAAATCCAAGGAACTGAAGGAGCTTTAAATTTAATATGAAGCTGTTAAGGCTGCGGGATATGAATTAGGAAAAAGATATCACTTTCGCTTTAGATGCTGCTTCAAGTGAATTTTGTAAAGAAGTAGATGGAAAATATGAATATCATTTTAAAAGAGAAGGTGGAGTTAAAAGACACTGATGCTATGATTAAATGGTATGAAGAATTAATAAACAAATATCCTATCGTTTCAATAGAAGATGGATTAGGTGAAGATGACTGGGATGGTTGAGTCAAAAACTAACTAAGGCTATAGGAGACAGAGTACAAATAGTTGGAGATGACTTATTTGTAACTAACACTGAAAAGATTGAAAAAGGAATAGAATTAGGGAGCAGGAAACTCTATCCTAATAAAATTAAATCAAATAGGTTCATTAACTGAAACTTTAGATGCAATAGAAATGGCAAAAAGAGCAGGATATACTGCAGTTGTATCTCATAGATCAGGAGAAACAGAAGATGCTACAATAGCTGACGTTGCTGTTGCAACTAATGCAGGACAAATTAAAACTGGTTCAACTTCAAGAACTGATAGAATGGCTAAATACAACCAATTACTAAGAATTGAAGAAGAATTAGGATCTGTTGCACAATACAATGGAAAAATGTTTTCTATAACATTAAAAATAGTTTAAAGTATTGCCCCTAAAAATCTTAAAGTAAGATTGAAGGGCAGTTTTTGCCCTGTAAAAAAGCAAAAAAAGTTGTAAAATCTAATTAAGAATAAATTAGTATAAAAATTTGCAACAGGAGGGTAGAAATGAATAAGGTTATAAAGAAAGAGGATTGGAAGGTTTCTGTTTGGGCAGGAGGAACAACAAATGAGATTTTTATTTACCCCTAAGGATTCTAGCTACGCAGATAGAATTTTTAAAGCCAGAATAAGTGTTGCAACTACGAATAATGAAGAAAAATCTCTTTTCACAAAACTTCCTGGAGTAGAAAGATATATCAAAACTAACTGGAGATATGAAACTTCAACATACAGGTCATTATGATGTTGAAATGGAAGATTATCAAATAGATAGATTTAAAGGAGACTGGGAAACTTATTCTTAGGGAAAATTTGAAGATTTTAACTTGATGTTAAAAGGAATAAGAGGAGATCTATACTATAGACAAATCAGAGGTAGATGTAGATTGCATCTTGAAAAAGGTAGTACAATAGTATTTTTATATGTTATAGATGGAAAAATCAATGTCAATGGAATAGATTTGGAAACAGAAGATTTTCTATATAACAGATGATAATATTTTTAGATGTTTTTGGAAATAATCCAAAAAAATATTATGGTTTCATTAAGGAATGGGATCAATAGATGAAGATAATATTTTCTCCAAGTAAAAGAAATGAGAGAAGAAAATATTTTTGAAAAATAAAAATTGTATTTACTGAATCTCCATTTAAAGATAAGACTAATATTTTAATAGATATATTGAAACAAAAATCAATAGAAGAAATAGAAAGTATAATGAAATTAAAAGCTGACTTACTAACTAAAAACATATAAAGATATACAAAATTATGATAAGTTAAAAATATATTCCAGCTATTTCAATGTACTATGGAGTTTCATTTAAAGAATTAGAATTAGAAGCTTATTCTGAAGAATCTTTAAAAATATTTGAAGGATAAGCTTTTTATTTTGTCTGCACTTTATGGACTTTCACAAGCTTTTTATTTAGTAAAAAATATAGACTTGATATGACTATGTCAATTGTAGATAGAGGTTTATATAATTTTGGAAAAAGAAATTAATGAATATATTTCAAAATCTCTTGCTAAAAGATGAAGTATTGTTGAATTTAGCTTCAGGAGAATTTTCAAAACTGATAGATACTAAGAAAAATTAATATGATTAATCTTGATTTTTAAAAGAAGAAAAAGATGGAACTTATAAATCTGTAAGCACATATAGTAAAAAGCTAGAGAAAATTTTTTTAAATTACCTCATAAAAATCAAATAAGTAGTTTAGAGGAAGTAGAAAAATTAATTTAGATGGATATATCCTTAATAAAGATTTATCAAACTCTAAGAATTTAATTTTTACTAGAAAAAATTTCTAAAAATTAAAAAGTATTTGACAATAGTGTTTATATATGGTGGACTTATAAAAGTACTTTAGGACGGAATATAGCGCAGCCCTGGTAGCGCACCTGCCTTTGGGAGCAGGGGTGCAAGTTCAAATCTTGCTATTCCGACCATTCTTGAGGGTGTCGCCAAGCGGTAAGGCAACGGACTTTTGACTCCGTTATGCGTTGGTTCGAATCCAGCCACCCCAGCCATATAAATAATAATGCTAGTGATTAGTCACTAGCTTACTATAAATAAAGGATTTTCTATGATATAATAGAAATATTATTATCAAGGAGGTACAGTTGTTTTGAATAATATCTTGTTTTTAAGTTCAGTTGTAATAATCTTATCGATATTCATATATAGATATTTAGAGTAAATTTGGTGTTCCTATGCTTTTTAGTTTTCATAAGCTTGGGTATGATATTTGGTGTAAATGGTATATTTAAAATTCCTTATGATAACTATGAATTATCTAGAGATATATGTAGTTTTGCTTTTAATATACATCATTTTTCTTTTGGGGGCTTTGGGACAAATCTTTCAATGGCAAGAGGTATTATAAAAAATCTTTAATTTTATCCTCATTGGGAGTTATCTTTACCTCTCTTTTTAACTGGGCTGTTTTCTCACTATATTTTTAAAATTAGATTGGTATAGCTCTTTTTGATAGGGTTCAGTACTTGGTTCAACAGACGCTGCCTCAGTCTTTTGCAATTTTAAGATCACATAAACTAAACTTAAAAAGAAAATACAGCCTCTTTACTTGAAATAGAAAGTGGTTCAAATGACCCCTTTGCCTATGTTTTTAACTATAGCCTTTTGACCCTTTTCAAAAAGGAAATCTAAATTTACCACTGTTATTATTCAAACAAGTTTTCTTTGGTTTAGCTGTAGGTTATATATTTGCAAAAGTATCTTGCTATATAATTAGAAAAAGTTAATAATATAGATAGTGGAATGTCTATGGCTTTGATAACTGCCTCTATGCTTTTTATCTTATTCAACGAGTGAATTTATTGGGGAAATGGATATATAACAGTATACCTTTTAGGAGTTCTATTAGGAAATATACATTTCAATAAAAAGAGTGAAATTGTTAGCTTCTTCAATGGACTTACGAGTATAATGCAGATTTTAATATTCTTTTTACTAGGACTTTTTAGTAAATCCATTAGAAGCATTAAAATATACTATCCCTGCTGTCTTAATTATGACAGTGATGACACTATTAATTCGTCCATTTGTTGTCTATACTTTAATAAGTCCTATGAAGTCAAGTAGAGGACAAAAACTTTTAGTTTCTTGGGCAGGTTTAAGAGGAGCAGCCTCAGTTGTGTTTAGCCATATTAGTTGTGGTGGCAAATAAGGAAGAGAGAATGGTAGTATTTAATATCGCTTTTATAGTTGTTCTATTGTCAATAGCTACAAGGCTCACTACTTCCATATTTTTCTAAAAAGTTAAATATGATAGATGAAGACGGTGACGTACTTAGAACCTTCAACGATTACTCAGACACAGAAGATGTTGATTTTATAACTGCTGAAATAGATGAAACACATAAATGGGTAGGGTAGACAGGTTAAAAATCTTGAACTTATGCCTTCAGTACTTTTAGTTTTTAATAATAAGGGATAATGAAAATATTATTCCTAATGGAAATACTGTCATAGAAAAGGGAGATAGAATAGTTCTTTGTGGTTCAAGTTTTGTGGATAAGGGTACTAGAATAAATCTATATGAGAGTATGGTTGATAAAAATTCGAAATATATAAATAAATCTATTCGTGAGCTAGATAGAAATATACTGATAGTCCTAATTAAAGAGAAAATAGAACTATGATACCTAGTGGTAACACAGTTCTTTTAGAAGATGATATTTTAGTTCTTTTTAGATAGATAAAAATAGGGGGAGTTTATATGTCCTCAATTTTATTATTTCTTTTCTTCAGTTTTTGCTTCAGGAGCAGGTGCTGCTGAGCTGCTTCAGCTGAGCAGGAGTTTGAGTTTGAACTGCTGCTTGAGCTGCTTCTGGGAAAATCTTTCTTTAAGATTTCTTCAATTTTGTATTTGTTTAATAAATCTTCATAGTATTTATTAACAATACCAGTTTGTTTTTCATAAGTTATTTGAGCTACTATAGCATCCTTAACGCTTTCAAAAGGAGTATTTCAATTTCTGCCTTATGAACATCATAGTATTTTTGAGCTTCTTCATCTGATACTCGAATGTTGTTAAGTTCAGATTCAAATTTCTTTTGTAGATAGTAACTTACTTCTACTTCTTGTTTAGCTAAATTAAGATTGTATTGATCATCTTCACTTAATTTTTTCTGCACTTGCATCTTTTAAGATAGCTTTTTGAACTCAAGTTGTCTTGCAACATTAACATCTCCGTTTACTTTTTCTTTCTTTTTCTTGTTTAGTAAGTTCTAAAGAACCAGAACTTCACAAGCAACTAGTACCAATGCTAAGAAGATACCATTAATTTCTTTTTCATATAATCATTCCTCCATAAATATTATAGCTCCATTTCTTCCAGAAAGTTCCTTATCCCTTCTAAAAGAATGGAAGTTTTCACTAAATGTACATCTATTATTTAAGAACATTTTTCTTCTTTAACACCATACTCTTTAAGCAGATAATAATTAAAAAGTTGATTATCAAAGAAAAAAATTTATTATTCTTCATAGAAAAACCTTGTCCATAATTTCTTTTGAAAAATTTATTTTTAAAAATCTTCATAAAATTCTTTTTCCTACATTATATTTCTCACAAGAAATACCTACACCAAATAATATATTTATAGTCGATAAAATCTTAGGATTTATTTTTCACAACTCTTTTTACTATTTCTTGATATGAACCCTTCCAACCAGAATGCACTGCTCCAAAAATCTTAGTTTCTTCATCATAGATGAATATAGGTAAACAGTCAGCATACTTAGTAAGAACAGCAGCATTTTTATTTGATGTTAATATTCCATCAGTATTTGGAAAAATGGTGTACACTTGTATCCTCACCTACTAAAACAACATTATCACTATGTGTTTGATAGCAAGAAAGCATTATTTTTATTCAAAAGAAAAGTCTTTAGCTACATCTTCTTTTACTTCTTTCAGAGAATACTTCCATAATGTTTTTAGTAAAAAGATTTTTATATTAAATTTATTAAAGGTAGTAAATTCAATATAGTCTTCATGATCTTTTATATCTTTATCTATATAGTTCATTATTCCAAATCCTTTCTAAAAATACAAGCTCTTTCTTATATTATTAGCCACTTTATCAAATAATTTAAAATCAAGTGATTGAGATCCATCAGATAGTGCACAATCTGGATTTTCATGTACTTCTATCATGGCTCCATTAGCTCCTGCCATTATTCACTGCTAGTGTAAGAGTTACGCTAAACTTCTTTTTCCTGTACCATGGCTTGCATCAACTATGATAGGAAGGTGAGATAGCTCTCTTACTAAAGCAATAGCATTTAAATCTAAAGTGTTTCTGTCATAGTTTCAAAAGTTCTAATTCCTCTTTCACAAAGGATAACATTTTTGATTTCCATGAGCAAGATATATTCTGCTGATAATAAAAATTCATTTATAGTTGCACTCAAACCTCTTTTTAAGTAAAAACAGGTTTATCTAATTTACCTAATTTTTAAGTAGACTAAAAGTTTTGTATGTTTCTCGCTCCTATTTGAATTATATCTGCATAGGAAGAAACAGGTTCAAGTCATCACTATCCATAAGTTCAGTTACAACAAGCATATCGTTTTCATCAGCAACTTCCCTTAAATATTTTTAATCCTACTTCACCAAGTCCTTGAAAGTCATAAGGAGAAGTTCTAGGTTGTATGCTCCACCTCTTAGGACAACAGCTCCACCCTTTTACTTCTTTAGCTATATTTGAAAGCATTTCTATTTTCTACAGAACAAAGATTCAGCCATAAGCATAAAATTATCTCCACCAATTAGATGACCTTTTACATCTATAATAGTGTCTGCTTTTTAAATTCTCTACTAACAAATTTATAAGGGCTTGTTAACTTTATAACTTCAGCTATGTCTTGAATTTCTTTAAAATTTTCTGATTAAAATCATTTGGTATATATAGTATAGCATATTTTATATCAATTTTGTCCATTATTGTAAAAATATTTTTATATTATTTTTATCCAAAAAGTCATTTAATCTAGCTGACATTTTGCTATCTTTTAATCTTATATACATATCTCCTCACATTCTATTCTAACCTAGATATTGGAGTTACATAGGTTTACACCTGGATTGGTGTCTAGCCTGTAACTCAATTTATCTCTATTATTTGAAAAATTCTTAAGATTAGGTTGCTAAAACAGCTTTATGCCCCTAATTTATTGGCACCATATCCATGAATTACTAAGATCTCTCTCTATCTTTCTTCTTTAAGGCTTCATTGTATTTCTTTTTAAAAAAACTGATAGAGCAACTTTTGAAGTCAAGATTATGTAAATCTAATTCATTATACATTTTTATCCCTCTAAAATATTTTTATCTATTTATTATATCACAGAATAATTTTTGTTCAGATATTACTTTTATTATTTTATCTTTTTCTTTAATTTTATAATGATTTTAAATAAAAAGATTTTAAATTCATATTTTTAGACACTTTTTTCAATAAAAATTTTTTCTCATTTTTAGATAAAATAGTTTTTGTTTGAATATTTTTTGTTAAAAAATTATAAAAATATTACTTGACTAAATAAGAATATTGTGATAAATTTAATTAAATAAATGTTATATTTATATAGAATGATATGTTCTATATAAATATAAAATATTTTAATTTTGTAGGAGGTAACGTTATGAGT